>Ga0180009_10000178_pt1 | contig 98354 bp, 94 predicted proteins | sample OS_PC_MetaG_FD_123537 | JGI IMG/M metagenome (GOLD analysis project Ga0180009, IMG submission 123537) | Groundwater microbial communities from the Aspo Hard Rock Laboratory (HRL) deep subsurface site, Sweden - OS_PC_MetaG | ecosystem: Environmental > Aquatic > Deep subsurface > Groundwater... | reverse complement strand
GTGAGCGATTGGCGGCTATCCCGCAGACGCTAATTATGAATAAATATCACAAAACGCTTACGAATATCTTGGAACACGGTAGCTTACAGCACAACAAAAAAGGCGAAGCTCGGACGCTAATTTAGGCTTGCCATCTGACATATACCACTTGTACCTTATAAGCAGGCAGATAGAACTGCCGCTGAGGTCTATAACGTTGTTTTTAGGCAATGTCCATGTGTATGACAACAATATTGAGAGTACTGTGAAGTTATTGAATGGGGAGAGGCAGGGGTTTAATTTGAATGTGTGATTATAGAGGTAGACTTGTTAGCAAAAATTGCATTTTTGGTTTTGCCGATTATATCCCGTTGTTGGCGGGGTGGAATTCTGCCGAAATGCCTTATCAGGCGCTCCTACAGGGACAAGCGCCCACGTTGGAAAATTATCGGCAAACCGTCCAAAAACTTTATGGCAATCAGGCCGATGCCGTGCTTAAAGTCTATAATCCGGCCCATGACGGAGAAGTCAAACAAGTAGCGACAGACTTGGCAAGTGACCGGTTTATATCTTTTGGCACTTGGAGATGGATAGACATCCAAAGCCAAACAAGCAACCAACCCGTGTACCGCTATTTTTATGCACGCCCGAGGCCGCAAATGCGCGCAGAAATGGGAAATGCCGTTGCAGGATTGGCGGGAGGTGTCATTAAACAGGAAGATGGTGAAATAAAACAAGAACCCGAAGTGGTAGGTGCCGCCCACTCTGCCGAAATAGAATATGCAATGGGGAACCTGCCGACAAACCGGGTTTATGACTGGCAGCCGGAAGATTACAAAGTTTCGGAAATTATGCAGGCTTATTTTTTAAATTTCATCAAAAACGGCAACCCGAATGGATTGGGACTGCCCAATTGGCCTGAAGTGGAAAGCAACACAGATGCGATATTCTTAAAAATTGATGTGGATACGCATGCAGAAAAAGAGTCGCACCGCGACCGCTATTTACTGATGGATTCATTTTTGAAAGCACCTAAATAGCCGAATTGTTTTAGCGTTCATCCATCGGGTGATTTGATTATTTTTCCGGCGTGCATTTTTTGACAATTGTCAATTGCAGAACTACAACGTTTGCGGAAATTTGTGAAAACTCACAAATCCAAACTCCATGAAAAAACTCTTATCCCTGCTGTTGTTTGTCAACGCCGCTCTTTTTGCGCAACAAACGCCCATAGGCAATGTCGATCAGTTCATCAAAAAACTCAGCGTCGAAGAAAAAGCTTACTTAGTCATCGGTGCCGGCATGAACATTCCCGGTTTGATACAAGCGGGCAATGCCCCCGAAGCCATAGTCGGCAGTACCCAGGGCAAAGTTCCCGGGGCGGCAGGCACCAGCTATATCCTGAAAAAGTTTGACCTGCCCGTTGTCGTTTTTGCAGACGGCCCGGCCGGTATCCGCATCGATGCGCAACGGAAAGACCAACCGGGAAAAAGTTTCTACGCCACCGCATTCCCAATTGCATCGGCTTTGGCATCTTCCTGGGATGTAGAACTGGTCAAAAAAGTCGGCCATGCATTTGGCAATGAAACGAAAGCTTATGGTGTGGACTTCTTGTTGGCCCCGGCACTCAACATTCACCGCAACCCACTTGGAGGAAGAAACTTTGAATACTATTCCGAAGACCCGGTTTTGTCCGGGAAACTGGCGGCTGCCTTCGTGCAAGGCGTTCAATCGGAAGGTGTCGGCGCGACCATCAAACACTTTGTCGCCAACAATTCTGAAACCAACCGCACCGCGTTAAACACCGTGGTGAGCGAACGGGCCCTGCGGGAAATTTATCTCAAAGGATTTGAAATTGCTGTCAAAGAAAGCCATCCGTGGTCTGTGATGTCGTCTTACAACAAAATCAACGGAACCTATGCATCCGAAAACGAAGATTTACTGACCGGGATCCTTCGCAACGAGTGGAAATACGAAGGGTTTGTGATGACCGACTGGTTTGGCGGCAAAGACCCCGTTGCACAGATGAAAGCCGGGAACGACTTGCTTATGCCCGGGACAACCCAACAAGCAGATGCCATTATCTCCGCGGTAAAAACCGGTAAGCTCAGTAAAAAAATACTCGACCGGAACATCAAAAAAATTCTCATTCAATACCTCAAAACGCCTGCGTTCAAAAACGAGCCTGCCACCAACCTCCCCGATTTTGAAACGAACCGGGCAATTGCAAAGCAAGCCGCTGCCGAGAGCATGGTACTCCTTAAAAACGAGCAAGCTTTGCCGATATCCGGGAATGCAAAAGTGGCACTCTTTGGTGTGGCTTCCTATGAAACCATCGCGGGGGGAACCGGTAGCGGTGATGTGAACAAAGCTTACATGGTGAGCATTGAAGAAGGTTTTCGAAATGCAGGATTGGCAGTTTCAGAAAGACTTGCCGATGCCTACAAACCCTATATTCAAAAAGGAAAAGCAGAAATTCCGCAAAAACGGTTCTTCTTTGAACCGGATGTGTTGGTGCCGGAAAAAGGTTTTGAAGCTGCGGAATTAACCGAATTGGCGAATGAGAATGACGTTGCTGTTTTGACCTTGGCCAGGACCTCAGGCGAGTTTTTCGATCGCAAAAAAGAAGATTTTAATCTTACGGAAACGGAGCACAACCTGATAAAACACATCTCGGAAGCATTTCATGCAAAAGGGAAAAAATTGATTGTCATCCTAAACGTTGGGGGCGTACTCGAAACTGCCAGTTGGAAAAACGGTGCCGATGCCATTTTGCTCGCTTGGCAAGGCGGGCAAGAAGCCGGAAATACGATTGCCGATATCGTATCGGGCAAAGTGAGCCCGTCAGGAAAATTGGCTTCCAGTTTTCCGGTAAACCTGAGCGATGTCAGTTCTTTCAATAATTTTCCCGGTACGATCACAGACCCCAACGCACCCAAATCCCAAAACCCGTTGGCGGGAATTCCTTCCGAGGAAATCTATCAGGAAGGCATCTATGTTGGATACCGCTATTATGACACTTTTGACGTGCCCACTTCATTCCCTTTCGGCTTTGGCTTGTCTTACACGGCTTTCGAATATACTGATTTGAAAGTATCGCGAAACGGAGAAGGGATCACCGTCACTTTCCAGATTAAAAATGCGGGAAAAACAGCGGGAAAAGAGGTAGCCCAACTCTACGTTTCCGCACCTAAGGGCCAACTCGAAAAACCGGCCAAGGAACTCAAAGGATTTGCCAAGACAAAACTTTTGCAACCGGGGGAATCCACCACAGTGTCTGTGACAATATCCGCGGCTGATTTAGGTTCTTATGACACTTCAAAATCAGCTTGGGCAAGGGACGCGGGCAATTACCAAATTTTGATTAGCAGCGATTCAAAAACCATCCGCTTGCAGACGGAAATAGCACTTGAGAAGAAAATTATTTTCAAAACAAAAAAACTTTTGTCCCCAAAAGTTGAGATAAAAGAAATCGCCAAAAAATAAATTACACTCGATTTTTGTCAGCCGTCCCGGAGCAATCCGGGGCGGTTTTTTTTTTAAAATGAAACGCCCATGAGATTTGTTTTCCTCCCTTTAAGCGAGTTTATATCAAATTAATGCGTTTCGAAGGATAGTTACCGGATGCAAGGCCTCGCGCGCGGTTCCATCAAAAATCTGATGGCGGCAGCTGGTACCGGAAGCTGCAATGATGGTGGTGGACGGACTTTTTCTAACGGCAGGAAACAAGGTTTGCTCCCCGATGCGCATACTGATTTCAAAATGCTCCTCTTCATAGCCAAAAGAACCGGCCATGCCACAGCAACCCGAAGGAATAATGGTCACCGAGAAATTTTTCGGGAAATTGAGCACATAAAAAGTAGGCTCAATACCTGAAAGGGCTTTTTGATGGCAGTGCCCGTGAATTTTAATCACTTGCGAAACATCGGTAAACTGCTCTGGCTTGATATGGCCTGCTTTCATTTCTGCTTGCAGAAATTCCTCTATCAAATAAACGTGTCTAGCCAAAGCTTTGGCGGCTTCTTGGTCGTCAGCCAAACGAAGATACTCGTCTCTAAAAGTGAGAATTGCCGAGGGCTCAACTCCTAGTAGTGGAGTTTTCTCTGAAACTATTTTACTAAAAATTTTTACGTTTCTATTTACGATTTTCTTAGCGTTGTCGAGCAAACCTTTAGAAATAAAAGCACGACCGCTTTCGGAGTGGCGTACAAATTGAATATTGTAACCCAGCCCGCGTAAGAGTTCTATGGCATCAACACCCACAGACGCATCCAAATAATCTGTAAATTCATCTACAAAAAACAGTACTTTTCTTTCATTTCCCTGTATAGGCTTTTTCCGGTATCTTCTAATATGTGAAGCCAATCTCCTTCGGGAAAGTTTGGGTAAACTTCGATGTTTGGATATACATGAAGCTTTTTTTATAATTCTGGATGTGGCGCCGTTGCTGTATAAAAAATTGGTCAGCAAACGGAAGCGATACCCCCATTTGTTGATGGCTGTGCTATAGGCAAATGCTTTGGTCTGCCATGAGATGCCGTTTGCTTGTTGATATTGATATAAAAATTCTGCTTTCAAAGCGGCTACATCTACATTTGATGGACATTCGCTGGCGCAAGCTTTACAACTCAGGCACAAATCAAAAACTTCTTTGAGTTCTTCTCTGTCAAAGCGGTTGGGCAATACGCTTTGTGTCAAATATTCGCGGAGGGCATTTGCACGGGCCCGTGTGGTGTCTTTTTCCATGCGTGTGGCGTGATAACTCGGGCACATGGTCCCACCGCTCTCGGGCAATTTCCTACAATCACCGGAACCGTTACATTTTTCTGCTACTCTTAAAATGCCTCCCGAGTCGGAAAAATCCATCAAGGTTTTTATGTTGGGCTCAGTTCTATCGGGTTGGTAACGCAAATTCTGATCCATCGGCGAGGCATCGACAATCTTTCCCGGATTAAAAAGATTTTGCGGATCAAATGTTTTCTTTATGGCTTTAAAAATTTCGTAATTTTTCTCTCCTACCATCATCGGAATAAAAGAAGAACGTACTATACCATCGCCGTGTTCTCCACTAAAAGAACCTTTAAACCTCTTCACAAGTGCTGCAACCTCTGCGGTAATTTGCTTAAAATGTGCTACATCTTTTTTGACTTTTAAGTTCAGAATCGGCCTCAGGTGAAGTTCGCCGGCGCCGGCATGTGCATAGTAAACCGCATCTTGGCCATATGACTCCATAATTTTAGAAAACGCATCGATGTATTCGGGCAAATCTGTCACATTGACAGCAGTGTCTTCAATACAAGCAACCGCTTTTTTGTCGCCAACCATATTACCCAATAATCCAAGCCCGGCTTTTCGCAACTCTTCTGCTTGTTTGATTTCGCCACCTTGCAAAACGGGATTGGCATAGGATAAGCCGCTTTGGTTAATCGATTCTAAAAGAATTTTGGTTTTTTGATGTAGTGTTTTGGCATTATCCGCTCTGAGTTCCAGCATCAATATGGCTTCGGGATCGCCTTCTATAAAAAACCTGTTTTTGAGTTGTTCCCGGTTGTTTTTTGTACAGTCCAATATCACTTTGTCCAGCATTTCACAGGAGTACAGTTCGTGTTTCATTACCAGGACAACTGCTTTCATACAGTCGGCAATACTTTGAAAATGCGCCGCAACCATTACGCCTTCCGCGGGTGGCAGTTCATCTAGTTGAAGGGTGATTTCTGTAGAGAAAAAAAGTGTTCCTTCGCTACCTGCAAGGAGTTTGGAGAAGTTGAAAAGTGCATCGGATTCTGTAAAAACCTCATTTTGAAGCAGTGCATCTATAGCATAACCCGTGTTTCTTCTGTGGATGGCAGGATCGGGAAAATGGGTTGCTATTTCATTTTGATTGTCTTTGTCTGAAAGTAAGGTGTAAATGGTCTGATAGAGCAGGCCTTCTTGGGTTTTCAATTTGGCTTTTTGAAAAAATGCTTCTTTGGTTAAGGGTTCAAAGGTCATGGACGAACCGTTTGGCATAAACCCCTTTATTTTTAAAACTTTATCTCTGGTAACGCCGTATTTTATGGAAGTGGTTCCGGAGGAGTTGTTGCCTACCATCCCGCCTATCATACAGCGGTTGGATGTAGAAGTGTTGGGACCGAAGAACAAACCGTGTGGTCGGAGGAAATCGTTGAGTGCATCGCGAATCACACCAGGCTGGACGGTCACTGTCTTTTTTTCAAGATCGAGTTTGCCTATTTTGTTTAAATTTTTGGAAACATCCACCACGATGCCACCACCTACACATTGACCTGCCAATGAGGTACCCGCCGTTCTGGGAATGATTGGGGTTTTCTCTAAATGCGCAAACTCAATGATGTGTTTGATGTCTGTAAAATTTTTTGGATAACAGACCATATCCGGTATCTTGCGATATACAGAGGCATCTGTAGCATAGAGGACGCGCGTCAAATGGTCGGTATGTAAAGTCCCTTTGATTTTACGCTGAAGTGTTTCGAGTTTTTGTGCGTCCATTTATAAAAATAATAACCCTGCAAATTAACATTTTTGCAGGGCTAAATCAAAAAATTGTTCTAATTAATTATTTGTTGTAAAAACGCAATTTTTCCACGACGCCATTCAGGTTTAAAAGCTCCAGCACTACAGGTTCGTTTGGATTGACATTTTCAACGATTTTGGAAATATCTTCCACATTTGCCACTTTTTGACCATTAACTGCGGTGATGATGTATCCGGGTGCGATTGCACCGTATTGCAAGAGATCGGGTCTGTTTACCTTACCGACCAAAACGCCTTCTTTCACTTTGATTTTACCGGATTTGAAATCGTCAGGATTCAAATTTTTGAGTTCCAATCCGAAAAGATTGTACCTAACCAATTCGTTTTTGGACAAGGTGACAGGTAATTTTTTTAAACTTCCTTTTCTATCGATGGTAACTGTCACAATATCGTTGGGTCTTTTGGTATTGAGGTAACCCGAAAGGTCGGCAAATTTGGATATTTTTATTTCATCGAGCTTAACGATGACATCTCCGGTTAGCAAACCGGCTTTCTGTGCGCCGGACCCCGGCTCTACGGAATCTACATAGAATCCTTCTGTTTCATTTAAGCCGTATTGTTCGGCTACTTTACTATTGACTTCACCTCCTGTGACACCCAAGATGGCTCTTTGCACGTTGCCGAATTCTATTAAATCTTCAACCACTTTACGGGCAATGTTACTCGGAACCGCAAAAGAATATCCTATGTAAGAACCTGTCTGCGAAGTGATAGCCGTATTGATACCGATAAGTTCTCCACGGGTATTTACCAAAGCACCGCCACTATTTCCCGGATTTACAGCGGCATCTGTCTGAATAAAAGACTGAATGGTGGTTTGATCGCCCAAGCTGCGCGCTTTTGCGCTGATAATTCCGGCTGTTACGGTAGAATTTAGGTTGTATGGGTTGCCAACTGCCAAAACCCACTCGCCTATGCGGGTGTTGTCAGAATCTGCAAAAGTAATGTAGGGCAAGTTGCTTCCTGCTTCTATTTTGATAAGTGCGATATCTGTGTTTAAATCGGAACCTATGAGTTTGGCCTTAAATTCTCGGTTGTCATTCAGTGTGATACTGATTTCTTTAGCATCCTGTATGACGTGATTGTTGGTCACTATATAACCATCCGGCGAAATGATAACACCCGATCCGGTACCGATGCGTTCGCGCTCTTGTGCGCCGCCAAATCCGTACAAAAATTCCAACAAACTGCTCGATGAGGATTTAGCGACAGCCGTATTTTTTACGTGAACAACTGTATTTATTGTACTTTCCGCAGCCGCAGTTAAATCTACGTTGGGCAAGGCTTCACCGCTGTTGGCCGTGGACACCAAATTTGTTTTGACTGTATTCGGGCTGTATCCTGTCAGAAGCACATTCGGATTCTCTACCGGTTTTTCAAAATATAACTTGTAAGCGCCTAAGGTGATGGCGCCACCTAAAATGGAAACTAATAATAAACTCAATAACCTTTTCATAGTTTTGTGTTTTTGTATTAATATTTAATGTAAAGTTAGTTGTTAAAAAAAGTAATTGTCAAGTGCTTTAACTTGTGTTTAACGCATTCATTCGAATAAAATTACTTTATAAAATATGTACCTTTGTCGAGAAATCACACTATAAAATGCGTATTACCTTCTACAAATACCAAGGTACCGGAAATGATTTTGTTATGATTGACAATCGCGATTTGTCTTTCAACAAAAAAGATACCAAACTTATTGCCGGCATTTGTGACCGAAAATTTGGCATAGGCGCAGATGGTTTAATACTTCTTGAAAATGACAAAGTTGCAGATTTCTGTATGGTTTATTTCAATGCCGATGGCAGACAGAGCAGTATGTGTGGCAATGGTGGAAGATGCCTTGTAAGGTTTGCGCATAAGTTGGGTATCATTTCAAACAAGGCTACTTTCAGCGCGATAGATGGTTTGCATGAAGCATACATCAACGACGAAACGGTTTCATTGAAAATGCAAGACGTTTCCGATATTAAAAAATGTAACACGTATATATATTTGGATACAGGATCGCCACATCATGTAAGTTTTGTAGAAGGATTGGAGCATTACGATGTATTTGGCAACGGTAAAAAGATTAGATATGGCGCTCCTTATGGCGAATGCGGCACCAATGTAAATTTTGTTGAGCAAAAGGGCTCAAATGTATTTGCCGTCAGAACATATGAACGCGGGGTGGAAAACGAAACCTTATCATGCGGCACAGGTGTGACGGCTGTGGCTTTGGCAGCTCATGCATCGGGAAAAACCCAAAAAAATGAAATTATACTTGATACACCCGGAGGCCAATTGTCAGTGCATTTCGAGCCTAAAGGCGATTGCTATGAGCACATCTATCTAAAAGGACCTGCAAAATTTGTTTTTAAAGGCGAATATGACACAGACACTTCAAAATGAGCACATTTATCTGAGGGCTATTGAGCCGGAAGACTTTGTTTTTTTATCGGAGATAGAAAACGACGAACGACTTTGGTTACTCGGCAGCACCGTACAGCCTTTTTCAGAGTTTGTACTCAGAGAATACCTCAAAAATGCCAAGGAAGACATATATACGGCCAAGCAACTCCGGTTGGTAATTTGTCTAAAAAATGGTTTATCGGTCGGACTTGTCGATTTGTTCGATTTTGATGTGAAAAACAAAAAAGCAGGAGTTGGCATTGTTATTTTGGAAAAATTCAGATCAAAAGGTGTCGGGTTTCATGCCATGCAATGCGTGATGGCTTATGCCAAAAAACATTTAGACTTGCACCAACTCTATGCCAATATTTTGTTGCAAAACGTGCCAAGTTTACACCTATTTGACAAATGTGGCTTTCAGACAATCGGCATCAAACAAGATTGGATCTATCACAACGGAAAATTTGAAGACGAAGCACTTGTTCAACTGATACTAACTTAGATATGAACCTGAAAAAAATCATTTGGTCAGTCTTGCTTTTGGGTCTAATAGGCATGGGATTTTTTGCTTTCAAAGTGTACCAAATTGTAGTGGTGCCCAATACGGCTTTTGAAAATGCAGAAGCGGTGGTTTTGATTCCAAGTGATGCCACTTTTGAAACCGTAAAAAAGGAAATGGACTTTTTGTTGAAAAAATCTGAAACTTTTGAAACCCTCGCAAAACAAAAATCCTATACATCCAACGTAAAGCCCGGACGTTATGTAATTAAAAAAGGCATGAACAACAACGACATCATCAATGTCTTACGAACGGGCAATACACCTATCAAAGTATCCTTTAACAACCAGCAAACCCTTTATGATTTGGCCGGAAGAGTAGGTTCTCAAATTGAAGCAGACAGCTTAGAAATTGTACAATACTTGAGTAGTTCCGAATTTTTGGAAACCCATGAATTGTCTTTAGAAAATGTACTCATCTATTTTATCCCGAATACCTACGAGTTTTATTGGAACACTTCCGCAAATGCTTTTGCCGATAGGATGTTGAAAGAATACAGGCGATTCTGGAACGAAGACAGATTGGCTCTAGCCAAAAAAATAGGCCTCTCGCCAAAAGAAGTGAGTATTTTGGCATCCATCGTTCAAAAAGAAACCGTCAAAACCGATGAAATGCCCAGAGTAGCCGGCGTTTACCTCAACCGGCTAAGAGATGGGTGGAAGTTACAAGCCGACCCCACTGTCATCTATGCGCTCAAAAAAGAACAGGGCAATTTTTCAATGGAAATAAAGCGCGTGCTATACAAAGACTTAGAAATTGACTCTCCTTATAACACCTATTTGAACACAGGCTTGCCTCCCGGCCCCATTAGCATGCCGGATATCACAGCAATCCAAGCCGTTTTACAAGCTGAAGAGCACAACTTTTACTATTTTGTGGCCGATACACAACGTTTGGGCTATCACAAATTTGCCCGAACACTCTCCCAACACAACAAAAATCGGGTAGAGTACCAAAAATGGATAGACAAGCAAGGGATAAAGCGTTAAAAAAAGGTTAAAAAAGCAGGCTTTTAGCCGTATTGCCTATTCGCCGGTTTATATGCTATTTTAACCAAAACTACGGATTACCGAAAACCTTTGAGCTAAACATAAAAAACTGTTTTACAGTACTTTAACAACTAACACCTGATACAAGCTCTTTGTGTTTATTAAGAAATATTTAGTATATTGATATTGAATGTAAAGAATTATGTTGTATTTTTGCAGCTGAAATTTTAAGCACTGCACTTCGACTCATCGGGTCAGATAAGTCTTAAAGAAATCAACATTATGAAAAAACGAGTCGTCAAATATTCCTATTTTGTAGCCGTTTTAGCTCTCATCAGTTATGGTTTTTCTGACAAAAAAACCACAAGAATTCATTCAGATTTTATTGTATCGGAATCTGTATTGGTAGATTTGCCTCAACCTTCTCCTTCCCATTTTGACCCAAGATTTCTCCGTGTTCCTTTTTACGGAAAATCTTTTGTTGCTTTTAAAGAAAGGGTTGGATTTAAAGAATCGGGCGGTCGTTATCACGTGGTAAATAGTTTTGGGTACATGGGTAAATACCAATTCAATGCGCCTACCCTAAAGCTACTCGGCATACAAGATACCACCACTTTTTTGAAAACACCTGTTTTGCAGGAAATTGCCTTCGAGAAAAACCTATCTCGCAACAAGTGGATTTTGAGAAAAGAAATCGCAAAATTTAATGGCACCGTGATAGATGGTTTACTCATAACCGAATCCGGAATACTAGCCGCCGCACATTTGGCAGGCCCCGGTAACGTTAAAAAATTTCTTCATTCAAACGGCCAAGCTCGTTTTTCGGATGCCTTTGGCACCTCACTTAGAAAATACCTTAAAGATTTTGGCGGCTACGACATTTCCAAAATAGAAGCCAACCGCAAAGCGCGCATATAAATTGAAGTTCTTGGTAAGGATTTCAATGCTAATAAAGCCGTCTCACCAACTGAGGCGGTTTTTTTGTATATCATAACCTGTGATCTAGTTTTACAGAAACCATGGGTGGAGACTTTTATTGCGTTTTGTTAAAGCGCCAAAAGCCGCAACTCATCTACAAATCTTTCGGCCAAATCGTCTGCAGCTTTCTGGCTTTTAGCCTCGGTATAAACACGAACAATGGGTTCCGTATTGGATTTTCTCAAATGCACCCAAGCATCGTCAAATTCAATTTTCAAACCGTCAATCGTAAGGCAATTTTCATGTAAGTACCTTTGATGTAAGGCAAATAAAAGATGGTCAACATCTATTTGCGACGTCAATTCTATTTTGTTTTTTGACATATAATATGACGGATATTCGTCTCTGAGTTCGCGAACGGTTTTACCTGTCTGCGCCAAGTGTGTCAAAAACAATCCAATGCCCACCAAGGCATCGCGCCCGTAATGAGCAGCCGGATAGATAATGCCGCCGTTACCTTCTCCACCAATGACGGCTTGGGTGTCTTTCATTTTTTGCACCACGTTTACTTCACCAACTGCGGCAGCTTGATAGTTTCCGCCCAATGCTTCTGTAATGTCGCGGAGCGCTCTCGACGATGACAGGTTGGAAACCGTATTACCGGGTGTGTTGCGCAAAACGTAGTCTGCACAAGCCACCAAAGTGTACTCTTCGCCAAACATATCGCCGTCGTTGCAAACAAAGGCCAGCCTGTCCACATCCGGATCTACCACGATGCCCAAATCGGCTCCTTCTGCAACTACACGCGCTGAAATTTCGGTAAGGTGTTCTTTCAAAGGCTCCGGGTTGTGCGGAAAATGTCCGTTAGGCTCGCAATACATTTCTACAACTTCGACACCGATTGCTTTTAAAAATTGCGGAACCGCAATGCCACCCGTAGAATTCACAGCATCGACCACCACCTTAAAACCGGCTTTTTGAATAATTTCCGGCTTCACCAAAGGCAGGGCCAAAACCGCTTCTATGTGTTTTTGAATATAGTCATTTTTTGAAACTACACTTCCCAAATCGTTCACTTCTGCAAAATAAAAGTCATCTTTTTCGGCGAGTTCCAAAATGCGCGCCCCGGCTTCTGCATCTAAAAATTCACCTTTTTCGTTGAGTAATTTGAGCGCATTCCATTGTTTGGGATTGTGGCTCGCCGTCAGTATGATGCCACCATCGGCTTTTTCAAGTGTCACCGCTATTTCTACAGTTGGTGTGGTGCTCAAGCCCAGGTTAACTACATCAATCCCAAGCCCCACTAAGGTTGCCGACACCAATTGCTGTATCATTTCGCCGGATATACGGGCGTCACGCCCCAAAACCACGGTCAACTTTTCTTTTTTCCTGTATGTTTTCAACCAACTGCCGTAGGCAGCTGCAAACTTAACCGCATCAAGTGGCGTGAGGTTTTCTGCTGTTTTTCCGCCAATAGTTCCGCGAATTCCTGAAATAGATTTGATGAGCGTCATTTTTTCATTATTTTTAGCAAAGATACACGCCTCAAAAAAGCATGCAAGAAAAAGCCTGTTTCTAAAACTAATTTTTAAAGAATTCCATATCTAATGAACTATTTAGCCCATATTTATCTATCCGGAAACGACCGCGAAGTACAGCTGGGCAATTTTATAGCAGATAGCGTTAAGGGAAAACAATTAGAGCGCTATGAAATAGGCATCCAAAAAGGCATTCGCATGCATCGCGCCATAGACTATTTTACAGACACGCATCCGTTGGTCAAGAAAGGAGGTGCCAGACTATTCCCTACTTTTAGACATTACCATTTGGTGCTGATGGATATGTTTTACGATCATTTTTTGGCCAAAAACTGGGAAAAATATTCCGATGTACCCTTGCCTATTTACGCTCAAAATTTCTATCGTTTCTTAGAAATACGGAAGTATGACTTACCGCTTCGCAATCAGAAGAGTTTACCTTATTTAATCGAAGAAAATTGGTTGGTAAAATATGCGGAACTAGACGGTTTAGCTAATATTTTAAGACAAATGACCCATCGCATTCAGTATAGGGTGGAACTGTGGAAAGGTGTGGATTTTTTAGTGCAGTTTTATGCGGAATACGAAAATGAGTTTCATGCCTTTTTTGAAGATTTGCAACAATATGTTCGTGAAAATCCGGATGCAAGATGGTAAACCGCATTTTATTTTTCTATTTTTGATACCTCAACAAATTAGTCATGTCTAAAAACACACTGGGTTTACTGATTCTTTTTTTGGTAGTTTTCTCCTGCAAATCGCCAGAATCCGCACCTGAAATTCAAAGAGGTGTTGTGGCTCAAAACGCTATGGTAGTGGCTGCACATCCAATTGCCTCTAAAATAGGCATAGAAGTGATGAAAAACGGCGGTAATGCCTTTGATGCCATGGCTGCTACCGAGTTGGCATTGGCCGTTGTGTACCCTCGTGCCGGCAACATAGGCGGTGGTGGCTTTATGGTGTACAGGCTTGCCAGCGGCGAAACCGGTTCGCTCGATTATCGCGAAAAAGCGCCGAACGCCGCACACCGCGATATGTATTTAGATGAAAACGGCGAGGTAATACCCGATAAAAGCTCGGTGGGTATTTTTTCGGTTGGCGTACCCGGCACAGTGGCCGGAATTGCCGCTGCTCATAAAAAATTCGGTAAACTTCCGTGGGCCGAAGTGGTGCAACCTGCCATTGAAGTAGCCCGAAACGGCTATCCGCTTACCGAAAATGCATCAAAAAACCTCAATCGATTCCAAGAAGCCTTTGCCCAACACAACGATTTTAGGCTGCCTTTTACCGCAGATTCGATTTGGCAAACCGGCGACACGATTTATCAGGCAAACTTAGCTGAAACACTAGAGAGAATCAGAGATCAGGGCAAAGCCGGCTTTTACGAGGGCAAAACAGCCGAGCTCATTGTAGCCGAAATGCAAAAACACAACGGACTGATTAGCTTGGAGGATTTAAAAAACTACGAAGCCCAATGGCGCAAAACGATTGATTTCGAATACAGAGGCTACCAAATTACATCTATGGCACCACCTTCAAGCGGTGGCATTTGTTTGGCCCAACTCATGAAAATGACCGAACCTTTCGACCTGAAAAAAATGGGTCATCACACACCTGAAACTGTACAAGTGATGATAGAAGCCGAGCGCAGGGCTTATGCAGACCGCGCGCAGTATTTGGGCGATCCGGATTTCGTAAGCATTCCTACAGATTCTTTGTTGGCTCCGGCTTATTTGACAAGGAGAATGCAAGATTTCAATTATAACCGTGCCGGCAAATCTACTGACATTCAATCGGGTACCTTTGCGCTGACAAACGAAAGTACCGAAACCACCCACTACTCCATTGTGGATGCCGAAGGAAACGCCGTTTCAATCACCACCACGCTCAATAGCTATTTTGGCTCTAAAGTAATGGTAGCCGGCGCCGGTTTTTTCTTAAACAACGAAATGGACGATTTTAGTGCAAAACCAGGAGTTCCCAACCAGTTTGGTTTGGTGGGCTACGAAGCCAATAGCATCGCACCCGGCAAAAGAATGTTGAGTTCCATGACGCCAACCTTGGTTTCAAAAGACGGTAAACTTTTTATGGTCGTTGGAACGCCGGGCGGTTCCACTATCATCACATCGGTTTACCAAACCTTATTAAACGTCATAGATTTTCAAATGGGCATGCAAGAAGCCGTGAATACGCCTCGTTTTCACCACCAATGGTTGCCGGACATCGTCAGGTTTGAACCGGAGGCTTTTTCGGCGGGACTTATTTCCACACTAAAATCTAAGGGTTACCTTATAGAAGAAGGCAATGCGCCTGTAATTGGTCAGGTGAATGCCATTTTGGTTTTGCCCAACGGCACCCTCGAAGGCGGAGCAGACCCGAGAGGCGACAACACCGCTATGGGTTATTGATTGCAAGATTTTTATGGGTTTCTGCATACCAATTGCTCCATGATGATGTTTTGTTGGAAATGGTTATTTAAAACTTTCTACGGATGAGTGGTTTATGGGTGCATCTTATCTTTTGCCGCGGGATCTCGACTGCGCTCAACCCGATAAGGATAATTGAGCATTCGACAGAAAATTACTGACAAACCCATTAATAATCGAATAACCTTTTTTTAAAAAAAGCTGTGATACAGAAACTAAAAGAAATTCTAAGTCAAAACCGCGCCTCACTGGTTTTTATGGGACGCTTTGCGCTGTTTTACACAGCACTTAGTTTGCTTTATTTTGGGTATTTATCCGTTTTTCAAAATCAACCCGACTTTTTAACCGTCCTGACAGGAAAAATTTCGCAGACCCTCATCCAATTTTTCGGTTATCAATCGAACTTAATTCCGCAGAGCATATCGTCAACCCTCGAGTTGCATGTAGAAGGGCAATATTTGGCAAGAATTATTGAAGGTTGCAACGGAGTCAGTGTTACCTTGCTTTTTGCAGCTTTTGTTTGGGCTTATGGTGGCGCATCCGGCATCACGTGGCGTTTTGTGCTCTTGGGAAGTTTTTCCGTTTTTGTACTGAATTGGCTTCGAATAGCCCTTCTATCGATCGCCCTCTACGAATTTCCTCAAGCAGGCGAGCACTTGCACCAACTTGTTTTTCCGGCCGTGATTTACGGATGGATTGTATTTTTATGGCTGGCTTGGATTTTTAAATTTTCCCGGTCGTGAATACTAATCTGCTTAAATTTGCTTTAACAGCCCTGCTCCTGGCGGCAATCATTGGCGTGAGGGCCTATGAATTACAACTATTTTACGATCCTTTTATCACACATTTTAAACGGGCAAACTATTTAGACTTTGTTCCTGAGATAGAGACTCAAAAAATGTATTTCTCTTTAATTCTCAGATACTTAATAAACTCTACACTTTCAATAGCCCTGCTGTTCGTTTGGTTCCCCAATAAATCAAAACTTGTCTTTTGGATTTTGATCTTTGTACTCGCCGGAGTGATGACAGCTACGTTATTTGCAGTCAGCATTGGTTTTTTACCGGATTTTTACACCGTATTTTTTTATATTCGCCGATTATTGATTCAACCAATCTGGCTTTTGTTGCTGTTTCCGGCAGCAGTTTTCGAAGCACAAAAAACCAATAAATTATAATATTTTTACACCAAAATACATCTCTTGAAAACTTCGATTACATTTTTATTGCTGTTCGTTTTCGTTTTACATTCGGGTTTTGGGTCTGCTTCGCATAAGTTTTATGTAAGTGTTATGGAAATCAGACACGACCAAGCCAAAAAAGAACTTCAAATTTCTCTGTCTATTTTTTGGGACGACTGGGAGCGGTATCTCGACGAAACCCATCCGTCAGATAAAAGCATAAATTACCAGGACAATTCGGAGGAAGCCACGCTCCTGTTTGAAAATTACTTGAAACAACATTTGCGATTTTCGGTTGACAAACAGCCCAAAACTTTTGAATATTTGGGACGCGAATACGACTTGGATGTCATGTATGGCTATTTGCTCATCAAAAACATCGAAACTTTTGAAGCCATCGAAATAAAAAACACGGTGTTGACAGATTTTATTCCGGATCAGCAAAACATCATTCATTTGATTATGACAAACGGTCGCAAAAGCAGCATGACAGATGCTGATAAACCTAAAGCAGTGTTAAAAACAAACTAAATATATCTTCAAACCTTTAATTTCACAACAAAATTAATTCAATCACTATGTATAAAACGTTTTATCATTATCTTTTAAGTGGCTTTTTACTTTTTAGCAGTCTGGCTTTTTCTCAAGAAACACCAGAAAGAGCTCCCGGTCACGAAGACATCAACAAATTCAAACAAATGTATGATTTGTTGGCTACTCCCAACACTTTCCGTACGGCATCCGGCGCGCCCGGTCCCGATTATTATCAGCAACAGGCCGATTATAAAATGGATATAGAACTGGACGATGCCAACCAAAAGTTATACGGCGAAGAAACCATTACCTACACCAACAAATCACCCGATGTACTCGAATTTCTTTGGGTACAACTCGACCAAAACGTTCGTTCAAAAGATTCAAAAAGCCTGCTCATAGAAAACAGTTCGGCTCCTTTTATCACTACGCCCGGTAGATTTGCCAATCAATTTTTAAAAGATCCTTTTGATGGCGGATTTAATATAGAATACGTCAAAGACATCAATGGAAAAGACCTTCAGGTAGTTATCAATCAAACCATGATGCGGGTAGATTTGCCCACTCCACTCGCCCCCGGACAGGCCTATTCGTTTAAAATAAAATGGTGGTACAACATCAACAACCACGTTACCGACAGGGCGCGTTCCGGTTATGAGCACTTTGAGAAAGATGGCAACAACGCCTATGTCATCGCACAGTTTTTTCCACGAATGGCTGTTTACAACGACGTAGAAGGCTGGCAAAACCACCAGTTTTGGGGAAGCGGTGAGTTTGCCCTTCCTTTTGGAAATTACGAAGTAAACATCACTGTGCCCGCAGACCACATACTCGATGGTACCGGCGTTTTGCAAAATCGCAAGGAGGTTTTCACCAAAGAAATGATGAAACGATACGAACAAGCACTGAATTCTTATGACGAGCCTGTTTTAATTGTTACACAAGCAGAAGCAGAAGCCGCCGAAAAAAGTTTTTCCGACAAGAAAAAAACTTGGAAACTAAAAGCAGAAAATGTGCGCGACTTCGCTTTTGCAACTTCTCGCAAATTTGTGTACGACATGATGGCGGTGGACATCAACGGCAAACGCGTCATGGCCGTTTCAATGTACCCAAAAGAAGGCAATCCGCTATGGGAAGATTGGTCAACCAAAGCGGTGGCCAGCACTTTGAAAAGTTATTCTAAATACACCTTTGATTATCCGTACCACAAAGCCATTTCCGTTCATGCAAGAAATCAAGGCATGGAGTATCCTATGATTTGTTGGAACTACGGCCGTCCGGACGAAAACGGCAAAATTTCTGACAGAGTTCGTTTTGGTATGTATGGCGTCATCATTCACGAAGTTGGCCACAATTTTTTCCCAATGATTGTCAATTCTGATGAGCGCCAATGGGCTTGGATGGATGAGGGCATCAATACCTTTGTGCAGTATTTGGCAGAGCAGGAATTTGGCGAGCGATATCCGGAAGCCCTTGTGGGTGAAAAAACCTATGACAAATACCCATCCAGACGCGGCCCGGCGGCCAATATAGTGCCTTATATGAGTGGGGATCAAAGTTTTATCACACCCATTATGGCCAATCCGGAATACGTAAGACAATTGGGCAATAACGCCTACGGAAAACCGGCAACAGCACTAAATATTTTACGCGAAACCGTGATGGGACCCGATTTGTTTGACAAAGCTTTCCAAACTTATTCTCGCCGTTGGATGTTTAAACACCCTACTCCGGATGACTTCTTCCGCACTATGGAAGATGCTTCAGCCGTCGATTTAGATTGGTTTTGGCGCGGGTGGTTTTTCACCACAGACTATGTAGATATTCGCCTGAAAGAAGTCAAAAAACTTTATATTACCTCAGAACCCACGGCCAAAGTGAAAGCCTTTGCCTTGGAAAACAATATTGACCTTTCTAAGCAAGGCCCATTGGTTTATACCACAACCGAGGAGGAAGCCGATTTTAACCCGGCTTTAAAATCGGGCAGTCTTGTAGCTTCTGCCACATCGCTCAAGGCTTATGCAGATGAAAACCTCTCAGCTGCAGAAAAAGCCAAACTGCCACAGGCCAAATTTATGTACGAATTGACATTTGACAGACCCGGAGGTTTGGTGATGCCACTCATTGTGGCATATACTTATGCCGATGGCACCACCGAAGAGGTGCGCTACCCGGCTCAGATTTGGGCGAAAAGCAACGACAAAGTAACCAAGGTTCTGATTACAGACAAAGAAATTACCAAAATCACGGTCGATCCTAAATTGGAGACCGCAGATATAGATGTGAGCAACAACACTTGGCCGAGAGAAGAAAAGCCAACACGTTTTGAAAACTTTAGAAATCAGAATTAAAAAAAGCATTTAATTCAATACTTAAAAGACTGAAGCATGCTTCGGTCTTTTTTTTGTGTTTGCCCCAAGTTATTTGTCAAACACCAAAGTAAACTCGGATCCTTGTTGTGATTGACTTTTCACATCAATTTTAATGGACAAATAATCGCAGAGTTTTTTGACAATAGACAATCCCAATCCGCTGCCTACAGCTGCTTGTTCTCTACCGGATTCGGATCGGTAGAACCTGTCAAAAATTAACTCCAAAGATTCTTCATCTATGCCAATGCCTTCGTCTTTGATACTAAGCAGAATTCCTCGTTTGTTTTTTGCGATAGTGATATAAATCTTACCGCCTTGTGGAGAATATTTGATTGCATTGGAAATAAGATTGTTCAGTATGATGGCGATGAGATTGCGGTCGGTTTGTACTGTGATAGGCTCTGAAATATCAAAAACCACTTTTACACCGTATTTTTCTATTTTTAATTTGTAACGCTCTAGGGTTTGCATGACGGTTTCTTCCAGTTGTATGCGCTCTATGTGCGTTTCTAGGTGTTGGTTTTCGGCACGGGCAATCAGCAAGAGTTGTTCCATCATATTGTGCAGCAGGTTTAGTTCACCTATGCAATAGGCAACTTTATCCCGATAGTGTTCGGGATCTCGATCTTTTCGTGTCAATACTTCGAGTGTTCCCTTAACGGCGGCTATGGGTGTGCGAAACTCATGTGATGCATCGGAAGTAAATTGTTTTTCTCGTTGAATGGTATTTTCTATCCTGTCCAACAAATTGTTTATGGTGACAGACAGCGTGTACAACTCGTCTTCGTTTTCGGGTAATTTGATTCGGGTAGATAAATTTTCCTTGTTGATGGTATTGGCGGTTTGGATGATTTCTTTGACCGGTTGAATGCTTCTCTTCGCATAAAATTTGGCTAAAAAAAACAGCAAAATCAAACACGCCGGATAGGTAAGAAACATGACTTTTCTTAGGTTGCCCAAAATGGCTTTGGAATCTTCCAATGAAATTGCTACAATGAGGTGTCCAATCAAATCGTAACCATCATAGAAAGGAACTTGAACTTGTCGCACCCATTGGTTGTTGAATTGGGTGTCAAAAAAATGATAGCTCGAATCACTCTTGTCAAACGGAAGCACTTCTTCTCGAAGATTGGGAGATTTTTCGTAAATATTACCGGCCTGATCAACTATTTGAATAAAAACAGGGTTTACTTCTACGGTATTGTGCTCTCTTTCAAGCCATTCGTTGAGGTCTTTGAAGTGAATTTGGCCATCCGAAATGTACAATTCAGACAGGTGTTGAGACGATTCTTGTATTAAATCATCATTAACACGGTCGTTTACGGTGAGGTAAGCAATTAAAAAAGTAACGGCAAATGCCATAAACAACAGGATGCCCGAGCTTAAAATAAAGTGAAAGGCAATACGGTCGGTGAAGGATAGATTAGACACTTTATTTAAGATTTTTCTGTTGCCATATAACCCACACCTCTGATGGTTTTGATAAAATGAGAATTGGCTTTGATACCCAGTTTTTTCCGAATGGCGTTCATAAACACATCGATTACGCCGGTGTCATATTCAAAGTGAATGTTCCAAACATCGCGAATGATATGTTCGCGGGTACAAACTTTTTCTTTGTTTATAACCAAATATTTCAATAAGTCGAATTCGCGTCGCGTGAGGAGGACCTCTTCATTTTCTACAAAAACCTGATAGGTATCCGTATTGATAGTGAGTTCTTTGAGCTGTAAAAGTGCGGTAGGCTCATCGGTCGGATTTCTAAAGTGTACTTTGATGCGCTCTAGCAGTTCTTCAAAACTAAAGGGCTTTTTGATGTAGTCATTGGCACCGGCACGAAGTCCGTTGATGGTGTCTTGCAAAGTGTCTTTGGCCGTGAGAAACAGAATGGGAATTTGCTCGTTTTGCTTTCTTATTTCGCGACACACCTCCAAACCGCTCATCTTGGGTAAGCTCCAATCTAGTAAAATAAGGTCATAGGTGTTTTTCTTGTAAAAATCGAGCGCCTGATAGCCGTCTTTGGCAATTTCAGCGGAAAATCCCTCCTCTGTCAAACCTTCTTTGATAAAGGATGAAACCCCTTCGTGGTCTTCAACTATTAGTATGTGCTGCAAAACAAAAAATTTTCACTAAGGTATAAAATCTGTTGAAAAACACGTATTTTTATTAAAAAAGGACGGCAAAAAGGCAGCATTTTTAAATGGTGCTGAACCAATTTGCGAAATAGTTGCCCAAAAGCGGAACAGGTTCCATTTTTTCATTAACTGCGTTGATAAGACCTTTTATCCACATGATGAGCAGCAGTATAGCGCCCACCACAAAAACCATTTGGCCGAGAAGCGGAATGACATTGACAAATCCGAGCACCAAATAAGAAAGTACGATGCCCAAGGATTGGCGTATGTGATAAGAAGCCAATGGAAGTTTTTTGTCGTGGTTCATCACGAAGGCCAAAATCAACCCTATCAAGGTTATATAAGAGATGATGGCTATGGTTTTTCCGTTGTCGGGAGTAATCTTTTCCATAATAATGTTATATAGTTGTCCTTACAAAGTTAAAAGAATTTTTCAAAAAAAGGCGCGTATGTTTAGATACACGCCTTTGGATTGTTTCCGTTCAAGTTTATTCAGTTACCTGCACAGCGGCTTCTTTCGGAGATGAACTGTGCGCGGCATACGCAGCTGATTGCAACAGCGAAACGCCTTGATGACGCGTAAAGTCTTGCGGTATTTTTACGGTTTGCCCGTCGGGTAAATAAACCAAATGCATACCGTCTTTAAAAGAGGTCAGCTTAATATCTGCGCCTTCCGGATTTTGTGCAAACCAAGTTTTGTTTTCAGGTGTGTAATACATGTGTACGCTTTTCCCGGCTTTTTCGCCGGATGTCACGTAGATATCAAATTGGTTTTTACGCGCTTCCAATCTGTAATCTACACCTTTGTGGTGTACCAATTGGCTTTCAAACTCGCCATCCAACATAACGATTGGGTTGGAGCCGGACCAAAATTCGATTACGTTAAAAATAATCAAATCGCCTAAAAAGAAAAGCGGATAGGCCGGGATAATCCACAAACCCCAGAAGATCGCATTGTTGACGTACCGATTGTCTGTGGCGCCATCGTTCCAGTCTTTAAGGTTGTTGAAAGCATTGAATGAGCCCAAACATGAACTTGACATGATGCTAACACACAGTGCTAGCAAAACAGCTGTTTTTTTCATAATAATTAATTTAGTGATACATAGTTAGTTTTCGCGTCTGTAGACTTCGCGTACCTTTTTCATAAGGTTTGATGAGTAAACGAAATCTGTCACTGCTTTATTGTCTGTTTTAAAAATCTCTTTGTTGGTGCCTTCCCATGCTTTTTTGCCTCCTTTGAGAAGAATTATTTTTTCGCCAATTTCCATCACAGAGTTCATGTCGTGCGAATTGATCACAGTGGTAATGTTGTATTCTCTTGTTATTTCTTGAATCAGGTTGTCTATCATGATAGATGTTTTGGGATCCAAACCCGAGTTGGGTTCGTCGCAAAACAAATATTTGGGATTTAATACGATACTGCGTGCGATGGCTACCCGTTTTTGCATACCTCCCGAAATTTGAGATGGCAGCTTGTGTTGTGCATCTTGTAGGTTGACGCGTTCCAAAACCTGATCTACGCGCGCTTTCATCTCGGCTTTGTTCATTTTTGAAAACATGTTCAGCGGAAACATCACGTTGCCGGCCACCGACATAGAATCAAATAGTGCGCTTCCTTGAAAAACCATTCCAATTTTAGTCCGCAAAGTCATTTGCGATTCGTAATCTGCTTCGCTGTAGGTAAGACCGTCAAAAGTGATGATACCCGAATCGGGTTTGTATAAGCCAAGCATACACTTGAGAAAAACCGTTTTGCCCGAGCCGCTCGACCCAATAATCAAATTTGTTTTTCCTTCATCAAAGCAGGTAGAGATGTTTTTTAAAATTTCTACGCCGTCAAAGGATTTGCATAAATTTTCGACTTTAATCATTAGCTGAGCAACATTTGAGTAAGTATATAATTCAATACGATGATGGTCACACTCGTCCATACAAAGGCTGTTGTACTGGCTTTGCCCACTTCGAGCGCACCACCACGCATATAATAGCCGTGGAATGAAGGAATGGTGGCTAAAATAAAGGCAAAGACACATGTTTTGATAAAAGCGTAGGCGATGTGATAGGGAATAAAATCGATTTGTATGCCCTGTATGTAATCTGTAGTGGTGGCAAAACCACCCATCACAGCCGCCGTCCAGCCACCCACAACTCCCAGAAACATGCTGATGGCGATGATAAACGGATAGAGCATCAATGCAATAATTTTTGGAAAAATAAGATAGTTGAGCGAGTTTACGCCCATCACTTCTAAAGCGTCAATTTGTTCGGTCACCCGCATGGTACCGATGCTTGAAGTGATAAAGGAACCCACTTTTCCGGCCATAATGATGGATAAAAAGGTTGGTGAAAACTCTAAGATGATGGATTGTCTGGTGGCAAAGCCAATCAGAAATTTTGGCAGAATAGGATTGGTTAAATTGAGTGCGGTTTGAATACTTACCACGCCGCCCACAAAAAAAGAGACAAAAGCGACAATTCCCATCGAATTGAGAATTAAATCGTCTATTTCTTTTACCAACACTTCCCTGAAATCGCACCCTCTGGGCGGATTGGAAAAAACTTTTCGCAACATGATAAAATACTTTCCAATATTTCGAATATGTTTCATCTGTTTATATTATTTGTTTTTAAGTGGTCAGATGAAACGCCCTAGGATAATCATACTCCTGTGTGTCAATAATTTTACATGGGTATTTCATCTGTTTATATTTATTTGTTTTTAAGTGGTCATGCTTCGACAAGCTCAGCACAGGAATGGAACGCCATAAATAATCATCCGCCTGTATGCAAAATTTTTACATGGTCGTTTCATCTTTATATCTCGTTTACCGATATTTAATATTTTTGAAGACCTCCCTCTGACTTTTGCATAGCTTTTTCTGTATGGCTTTTTTGAGTAGTAACACCTCACTATAGCCAACATATCTTATTACAAAAGACATTCGCTAAAGTAACAAAATTTTCGATGTTTGCCTTTATGCAAACACTAACTTCGCTTAAAAAAAGACACAACTCTCACATCATTAAAAAAAACATCTGCTTTAATTTATAGTGCATCACACGCATTAGGCACAATCGATGCCGGAAAGGTTCAACTGTTTCAAACCAACCCAAGTGAATGCACTTTCTCCATACAAAGCGCAAATACATTCCTCCTAAAGAAGTATTAGCGTTATTGGGGCGTTTCCCTAGCATATAATGATTATTTAAAATATTTAAAAATCGCCATAAACGCGCTGTGAACACTTCATTATCCTGATTTTATTTACTATCTTAGCGGTGTAGATGTTTTGGAGACAAACTGAAATACGCCAAAGTTTGGTTTAGAGTATGTTTGGCTGCAAACAAAATGGCGAAATGGTTTTTTCAATCTGCAAAAAGCATCAAATTCCGATTCAAAGTAACTCGGACGGTGTTCTTAGATTTGATGTAAAACCAATTTTGGAAGTCCATGTCAACATCCACAAAACAACGAGACAAATATTTTTCTAACTAAATTTAATTCTTTTGTTATGTTAAGCGATAAAATTCAAAAAGCACTCAATGAGCAGGTTCGTATTGAAGCAGAATCCTCTCAAGTATATTTAGCCATGGCCGGTTGGGCCGAAATGAAAGGCTTAGAAGGTGTGGCTAAATTTATGTACAAACAATCAGATGAAGAACGACTTCATATGCTCAAACTCATTAAGTTTATGCACGAGCGCGATGCCGCTGTGGAAATCACCGAGCTCAAAGCACCAAACAACCGGTTCGAATCTTTTAAAGAAATGTTTAAAAAACTTTACGAGCACGAACTTTTTGTGTCGGAGAGTATTAACAAACTTGTAGGTCTTGCGCTAGATGAAAAAGATTATTCTACCCACAATTTTCTACAGTGGTACGTGGCCGAACAACTAGAAGAGGAAGCGCAAGCCAAAACCATTTTGGACAAAATAAATATGATCGGAGACGACAAAGGTGGTCTGTACCTTTTTGACAGAGACATACAGCAACTGTCTGTCACTACACAAGCCGCACCGCAGTGAAACCTGCGTCAGACATCATAAATTTTATGGCTCCACCGCCCGACATACGTGCGATGGCAGACCAACTTAACAAAGACTTTGACAGAGCCGGCGTAAAAGCACATGTAAGTGGTAATATATCATCAACCGATTTTGCAAATGAATTGTTGGGTATAATCCATCAATGCATCGCAGGAAAACCAGATGCACTTCAGAATTTGTTGTATGTAGTTGATGTTAGCGAAATTGCACTCGGCAAATTGATAGCTGCCCAAAAAGGTACGCCTGAAGAAGCCATTACATGGCTCATACTCAAAAGAACATGGGAAAAAATTGAATCCAGAAAGAAGTTTGCAAAATTCTAAGTTCACGACAAATTATTCCAAATCAAACATCCAATAAGCTTCTACTTTTTTATTTGAGAACAAGTGCGCACCAAAATTAAATAAACCCTTATTTTTGTATATTCAGAAAAACATTTACGACATAAGATGCGTAGTTTTTTTGTTTTAACTTTACTTAGCATTTATTTTGATTTAATAAATTGAATTACAATTCATTATGGATAGATTTTCCTTTTTAAACGCAGCGCATACCTCCTTTTTTGCCGAACTATACGACCAATACCTCATCAACCCGGATGCTGTAGAGCCCAGTTGGCGCGCCTTTTTTCAAGGCTACGATTTTGCTGTGGCCTCCGAATCTGTAAATCAAGGCGAATCTACTATAGTAGTGGACACCGGCACGCAAAAAATTGATGTCCCGAAAGACGTTCAGAAAGAATTTTGTGTAGTCAAACTCATTGAAGGCTATCGGACGCGCGGACATTTGTTCACCAAAACCAATCCGGTACGCGAAAGGCGCAAGTACTTCCCTACCTTGGATATAGAAAATTTCGGACTGGAAAATGCAGACCTTGACAAGGTGTTCAACGCAGGCGATGTTGTAGGTTTGGGGCCAACCAGTTTGCGAAAAATCATCGAGCACCTACAAAAAGTGTACTGCAATTCCATAGGCATAGAATACATGTACATCCGCGACCCTAAAGTGATATCGTGGATTCAAGACGAATTGGCCAAAAACGAAAACGCAACCTCTTTTTCTTCGGAAGAAAAAAAGCACATCCTCTATAAACTGAATCAAGCCTATGCTTTTGAAACATTCCTGCACACCAAATACGTAGGTCAAAAGCGGTTTTCTTTGGAAGGTGGCGAATCACTGATTCCGGCACTCGACGTGATTATCGAAAAAGCTGCCGACATGGGCGTAGAACAATTCGTCATGGGAATGGCACACCGAGGCAGGCTGAATGTTTTGTCAAATATATTCGGTAAATCGCCCAAAGACATATTTAACGAATTCGACGGCAAAGATTACGACCAAGCTATTTTTGACGGCGATGTGAAATATCACCTCGGCTGGACCAGCAACAGAACCAGCCAAAGCGGTAAATCCATCAACATGAACATAGCACCCAATCCATCACATCTCGAAACAGTTGGTGCTGTAGCAGAAGGCATTACGCGTTCTAAACAAGACAAACATTTTCCTGATGACTTCTCCAAAGTGCTGCCCATAGTAGTCCATGGCGACGCAGCAATAGCCGGACAAGGCATCGTTTACGAAATTGTACAAATGGCCAAACTAGACGGATATAAAACAGCCGGAACCATTCATATTGTAATCAACAATCAAATCGGTTTTACCACCAACTACCTCGATGCACGCTCCAGCACCTATTGTACCGATGTAGGAAAAGTCACCCTGTCTCCTGTTCTCCACGTCAATGCCGACGACGTAGAAGCCGTAGTACACGCATGCGTATTTGCTTTAAAATATCGCATGGCGTTTCAAAGTGATGTGTTTATAGACTTGTTGGGGTACCGAAAATACGGACACAACGAGGGAGATGAACCCCGCTTTACCCAGCCCAAATTATACAAAGCCATAGCAAGCCATACCAATGCACGCGACAGATATGCTAAAATTTTAGAAGCAGAAGGTGTTATAGACGATAAATACATTGCCCAACTCGAAAAAGAATTTAAAGAAGATTTGGAAGAAGACCTAGAGGCTTCCAAAAAAGAAGAAAAGACCGTTATTATGCCATTTATGCAAGATGAATGGGATGGGTTTGAAACAGTTGATGAACACCAAATGAGTGAGGAAGTGGATACAACCTATCCTCAAGAAAAATTAGACGCCCTGGCCAAATCCATTACGGAACTGCCCAAAGACAAAAAGTTTATCCGAAAAATACAGAAACTCATACAGGATAGACACAATATGTATTTTGAAAAAAACAGTCTTGATTGGGCCATGGGTGAACTACTGGCTTATGCCACATTGTTGGCTGAGGGTTACGACCTAAGACTCTCTGGACAAGATGTAGAACGCGGCACCTTTTCCCACAGACACGCCGTACTCAAAGTAGAAGACTCCGAAGAAGAAGTCGTATTGCTCAGCAATTTAGATAAAAACCAAGGCGATGTATTTATCTACAACTCATTGCTTTCCGAATACGGCGTAGTAGGTTTTGACTATGGTTATGCCATGGCATCTCCCAATTGTTTGACCATCTGGGAAGCGCAGTTTGGCGATTTCAGCAACGGCGCACAAATCATGATAGACCAATACATATCTGCTGCCGAGGACAAATGGAAGTTGCAAAATGGCATCGTATTGTTATTGCCCCACGGCTACGAAGGGCAAGGTGCCGAACATTCCTCTGCTCGCATGGAAAGATACCTACAACTCTGTGCCAAAGACAATATGTTTGTGGCCGATTGTACCACACCTGCCAACTTCTATCACTTGTTGCGACGCCAAATGAAAGTGAACTATCGCAAACCGCTCATCGTGTTTACACCCAAAAGCCTCTTGCGCCATCCCAAAGTGGTTTCAACAGTTGAGGAATTGGCAAATGGCACTTTCCAAAAGGTGATAGACGATGCAGACGTGAATCCAAAAAACGTAAAAACATTGGTGTTCTGTACCGGTAAGTTCTACTACGAATTGTTGGAAGAACGCGAAAAGCGAAACAGAAACGATGTGGCTTTGGTTCGTATCGAACAATTGTTTCCATTGCCTACCGAAACCATGAAAACACTGATGAACAAATACCAAGCAGAAGATGTCGTTTGGGCACAGGAAGAACCGCGTAATATGGGCGCTTATGGCTTCCTGTTGCTCCACTTTGAAGAAGCGCGACACTTCCGTGTGTGTTCCGGTAAATTTTACGGTGCGCCCGCTGCGGGAAGTTCCGTTAGGTTCAAACGAAGACACGACCGCATCATTCAGAGTGTTTTCGAAAAAGAAAATGCTTAAATTTGAAACCTACTAACCTTTTCAGTATGTCAAAAACTGCCAAAACTGTATTGTTGTTGTTCACCTGTTCGCTGATGCTTTCCATTTCCCAAAGCACATTGGGGCAGGATAAAAAGCGTGAAGCCTTTGTTCACCAAGTTTTTTTCTGGCTCCATCAACCCGAATTAGACCTACAAGAACAGTTAGATGCCATTACAGCTTTGGGGAAACTGGAAGGCGTCCGCGATTTTTCAGTTGGTGTGCCTGCCCAAACGCCCGCTCGTGATGTGGTTGACCATTCCTATCAAATATCCCTCACCGTCTATTTTGACGACTTGGCATCGCACGAACTTTACCAAAAACATCTCGATTTTATCGAGAAAAACAAATCAAAATGGCGCAAAGTATTGGTGTATGATTTTACACAACAACAAAAATAGTTACGAGCTCAACATATTTATATAAAAAACAGACATTATGGTTTTAGAAATGAAAGTGCCCTCGCCGGGCGAATCTATCACAGAAGTTGAAATAGCACAGTGGTTAGTCAAAGATGGCGATTATGTAGAAAAAGATCAGGCAATTGCCGAAGTTGATTCAGATAAAGCTACGCTTGAGCTTCCTGCAGAGGCCGCCGGCATCATTACACTCAAAGCCCAAGAAGGCGATGCTGTGGCCGTTGGAGAAATTGTGTGTCTTATAGATACCGAAGCAACCAAACCGGAAAAAAGTGCCAAAGCTGAGAAAAAAGAAGAGAAACCGACACCGTCCGAAACTAAAACAGCCGAGAAGCCGAAAGCACCCGAAGCGGCTAAAGAAAGTTCATATGCCTCAGGCACACCTTCGCCGGCTGCAAAAAAAGTGCTAGATGAAAAAAATATTTCTCCCAACCAAGTCAAAGGTACCGGTCGTGACGGACGCATCACCAAAGACGACGCTGTAAAGGCCACACCTTCAATGGGTACGCCCGGCCCGGGAAGCCGTGGCACCGAGCGCAAGAAAATGTCGATGTTGCGACGCAAAGTGGCCGAGCGCTTGGTCAGTGCCAAAAACGAAACAGCAATGTTAACCACTTTTAATGAGGTGGATATGAGCGAGATTTTCCGACTTCGAAAAGCGCACAAAGAAGCTTTTGCTGCCAAGCACGGCGTAGGTCTTGGATTTATGAGCTTCTTCACCAAAGCTGTAGTACGTGCACTTCAACTATATCCGGACGTCAATTCGATGATAGACAGCGATCACATGATTACCTACGACTTTTGCGATATCAGTGTAGCGGTTTCCGGCCCTAAAGGTTTGGTAGTCCCGGTAGTTCGCAACGCAGAAAACCTCAGTTTCAGAGGTATTGAAGCCGAAATCAAAAGATTGGCTGTTCGTGCGCGCGACGGACAAATCACCGTAGATGAAATGACCGGCGGTACATTTACCATATCCAATGGCGGTGTTTTTGGCTCAATGCTGTCAACACCTATCATCAATCCGCCCCAATCGGCTATTTTGGGGATGCACAACATCGTTGAAAGACCCGTTGTAAAAGACGGCCAAGTTGCGGTTGCTCCGGTGATGTATCTGGCACTTTCCTATGACCACCGTATCATAGACGGGCGCGAATCTGTCGGATTTTTGGTGGCTGTTAAAGAAGCTATAGAAAATCCGGTTGAACACCTGATGCATGGCGATGTAAAAAAAGCACTCGAACTATAAACCCGATTTGCGTTTACAAAAATCAAAACCCGAAAGAATTCAAAATCTTTCGGGTTTGTTGCTTTTAATATTTAGATTCAGCCACCGGCGTTTTCACCATCCAATGATAAAGCTACGGGTGCAGGGGGAAGTTTTATGAATGCAATTTCATTGGGTATCAGCAAGCTGCCAACTGAGCCACTGCGTTTAAATCGATGTCCGGTAGCGCACCCTCTTTGGAGGCAACACTGGCGCCCAATGCACAAGCAAAACGCAAGGATGCTTCAACAGGGGTGTTTTTTTGCAATGAAGAAATCAAAGCCGCTAAAAAAGAATCACCGGCCCCCACTGTGTCTTTTACGGTCACTTTGAAACCTCCAAAGCTGTAAAACCCACCGTCTTGAAAAAAAAGTACTCCATCACCACCTAGCGTCACACAAATAGTAGGCGTATGCGTCTTCGTTGAAATGACCTGTACGGCCTGTTTCAAGTCGCGTACGTCTTTTTGAAAATAACCTACAACTTCACGAATTTCATCGTCGTTAAATTTGATAAAATCTGCCGCCTGCATCAATGCAATCAATAATGATTTTTCGTAATGTGGCGGTCTCAGGTTTACATCGAGTACTTTGTAGGCTTTACTTGAAAGCAATTTAAAAAGCGTTTCGCGACTTGCTTTACTCCTAACGGTGAGCGAATTATACACAAATACTTTTGCGTTTGCCACGGCAGTTTGCAATGCGTCACTATGCGGAATAGCATCCCAGGCAACGGGTTTTTCAATAACATACGTAGCGATACCCTTATCGTCCAATGCTACTTTGACAGTGCTGGTGGCTAACTGACTATCTGTGCCGATAAGTGTTGTAGTAAGGCCTTGTTTTTCTATAAACTTAATGAGTTCTTTGCCCAAATCGTCCTCGCCTACCCTGCTGATCATGCCGACAGCATTTCCCAATCGATGAAGCCAAACGGCTACATTGAGCGAAGCCCCACCAACAACCTGGCGTTCAGGCAATACATCAAACAATACTTCACCAAAACAACAACAATCTAAATGATACATTTTCTAATCTTTTCCGCGATTTAATATTTTTTTCTCAAGATCTTCCAAAGACAACCCCTTTGTTTCCGGCATGATAAAATGTACGTACAACAATTGTAAAACCATCATAAAACTAAAAAAGGCAAAGATGGGCCAGGGATTTTCTTTAAATAAGTCTATAAAAACAGGCCCTAACAAGGTGATAAGTGCCGCAAAAACCCAATGCGTTCCGGTGCCAAAAGATTGGCCGGATGCGCGCACCGCATTTGGAAAAATTTCAGAAATAAAAACCCAAATGACAGCCCCTTGCCCAATGGCGTGTGAAGCGATAAACAACATGATAAAAACCAGCAATAAGGTGGAATCGGCACCTGTGTAAAACGCCCAAGCCACCACAGCCAAACTGACTATGTAGCCCACAGAACCAATATACATAAGTTGCTTTCTGCCAAAAGGATCTATCAAACGCATACCTACAAACGTAAAAACAAGGTTAGTAACGCCAATCAAAACCGAATTTTTCAGTGATTCCTTTGCGGCTAGCCCCGCTTTTTCAAGAATTTCGGGCGCGTAATACAAAATGAAATTGATGCCCGAAAGCTGGTTAAAGAACGCTAAGAGAAAAGCCAATAAAAGTGGAAAACTGTACTTTCTTGAGAACAAGGGATCTCCTTTTTTAACTTCCAACTGATCTTTTTTAATTTCTTCCAAACTCTGCAAAGCCGCTTCTTTTGGAAGGCTCATTTCTAAAACCTTTAACGCTTCTGCCGCATCATTTTTTTTCAAAATCAACCAGCGTGGCGTTTCTTTTACAGTCAGTACCAGTATGGAATAGACAGCAGCCGGTATGGCTTCTACCCCCAACATCCAACGCCAGTCGTTGGTACCGCCAAAATCTTTTAGCAGAAAATTGGAAAAATAAGCGATTAAAATACCAAATACGATGTTGAATTGATACATCATCCCCAGTTTTCCGCGATTTTGAGCCGATGTGATTTCGGATATGTAAATAGGTGCCGCCACAGAAGATGCGCCCACTCCAATGCCACCGACAAACCTAAAAAAGGAAAACATATACGGATCTGTAGCCAAAGCCGAGCCGAGCGCAGAAACCAAATAAAGGACGCCTATCCAAAAAAGTGTTTTTTTACGTCCGAATTTATCACAGGGCCAACCCCCAAAAAGTGCTCCAATAACCGTACCCCAAAGTGCCATAGACATGATAAACAGCCCGTGAAACAAAGGTGAAGTGTCCCAAAGGAGCTTGATAGGTTGGTTGGCTCCCGAGATGACTACAGTGTCAAACCCAAACAGGAATCCGGAAACAGCAACCGTAATAGACCAATTTCTGATATTGGATGCTTTCATAAATTTATCTTTATTTTTTCGATATTCATAACTTCAGAATTGTTCAACGCAAAAATGTGATGCCTTTACCATTAAAGTGATTGGTTTTACAAATCGGATCATACGTGTTGCACGAATTTTATGAATAAAGAGGTTAGGATGCCAATATTACGAATTTACCAAATCGTATGTATGTTTTTAACCGAAAAATGTGTTAGTTTCACATTTTTGTCACTAATAATCGATAGCTTGTTAAAAGGGCTTTTAGGAAAAACAATTTCTGTAAAACTATACAACCCATCGTTTAAGAAGATTTCGATTGAACTCCAATCCAAGAAAATCTGAAAATTGACTGAATCTGACGTTAGCAATGACACAGAGGTGCTGTGCTTTTGCCCAAAAGCTTCATTAAAATTAACCATTCCGGAGCGGCTTCGGTCTAACGAAAATATTCTTTTATCTTTTTGATAAGTAACAGCTAAAGTGTCACCTTCGTCATTTGAAAAGAAGATTTCCACATCCTGATTGGGTATTCGAAAACTGATTTCAGAAGTACCCAAGCTTGATGAAACTAAATTGAATTGTCCGTTTTGGTCTAGTGGTATGGCATCGCGCGAAAAGACCGAGTCACTGTTTTTTTCCACATCGATAAACACCTTGCTCTGAAGTGCATATTGGCCGTTCACTTTGGTCAGAGACAGTTCGCGCGGAAGCGTCATGGCACTGCGCCATGTTTCTGAGGGTGTTTCTTGTGCATAGAGCCAGTTGCTCATCCAACCGATAAAGAGGCGTTTACTGTCGGGTGTGTTGTTATAGGTAACACCGGCATAATTATCTGTACCCCAATCTATCCATTTCTCGGTTGTCTGATCTGTAGTGAAGGTGGTTCCATCGAACGAGCCTACAAAATATTGTGTACCGGAGCCACCATGAGGCGCACCGGGATTGATGCTGATAAACAACACCCATTTTTCTTCGTCTGTGCCTTCAACCGGCAACTTGAACAGATCCGGACATTCCCAAACGCCGCCATGCGCGCCTTTGTCTTTGCCAAAATCGCTGAGGTGTGTCCACGTTTTCAAATTGTCTGATGCGTAAAATTTTGCGTGGTCACCTGCCACCAAAGCCATTATCCAACGTTGGGTGTCCTCGTGCCAAAAAACCTTAGGATCGCGAAAATCGTGTATGTCCGTGTTGCCGATTACCGGATTGTCTTCATAAACCGTCCAAGTATCGCCATTGTCGAGGCTGTAGGCAATGCCTTGGGTTTGAAAATCGTGGCGACCTGCTTTTGCTTTGGCATCATCGTGATAGGTAAAAATAGCCACGAGTGGCGGATTTTCCGGAGTTCCAAAGCCTGTTGTATTTTGGGTATCCACTACAGCACTACCCGAAAAGATATAGCCGTTTTTGTCCGGATACAAGGCTATGGGTTTGTGTTCCCAATGTAGCATGTCTTTGCTAACGGCATGCCCCCAATGCATAGGTCCCCAAACAATATCATCCGGATAGTATTGATAAAAGAGGTGATAGACTCCTTGGTGATATACCAATCCGTTTGGATCGTTCATCCATTTTTCCTGAGGTGTAAAATGATACTGAGGCCGAAATGCTTCTGTGTAGGTAACGGTTTCTGCTAAAGGTTTCAAAGGTTCATCTTGCGTGTTTTGACGGCAACTCGATAGTAAGGTTAGCGTCAAAAAAATTGTCAAAAAAAATTTCATCTGTTTATATTTATTGTTTTTCAGCGGTCACATGGAACGCCCTAGGATAATCATGCTCCTGTGTGCAAAATTTTTACATGGGTGTTTCATCAGTAATTTTTTGGTGTGAAGGCATAAAAATAAGGAATCTAATTACACCAAAAGGTATTACACCATGAATTCTTGCTTGACAAGCCAATTAAAATGCAATCAAATATGAAAAACCTGTACTTTAGAGTAAGATATTGGCTGTTTTATCCTTTACGCCAAATCAAATAAATGGCCGGCCTTCTGTGTAAATCTACTGTCACCTGCTTCCAGTTTTTCACACAATCTGTAAAAATCCACTCTGTATCAAGCGTAATATCGGCGGCTACACACAACAAGGTATCCGGATGAAGCGCACTGAGCAACTCTTTTAAAAAATTGTTGTTGCGATAAGGTGTTTCCATAAAAATCTGGGTCTGATTTTCCTTCAGCGATTTGGTTTCAAGAACTTTAAGCGTACTTTTCAACTTAGGTTTGTCAATGGGCAAATAGCCGTTAAAGGCAAAATTCTGTCCGTTTAATCCGGAAGCCATCAATGCGAGCATGATGGAACTTGGTCCCACCAAAGGCACCACCTTCACACCAGATCGGTGGGCCAACCAAACTACATCAAAACCGGGATCTGCCACTGCCGGACAACCCGCCTCTGAAATCATACCAACATCTTGACCATTTTTCCACACTTCTTGCAAAAACTGCATGGTTTCTTCTTCTTCAAGATATTTAGATACCACTTTAATCACAAGTTTGGATTGTGTTTTGGATGGCGATATTTTTTTGATAAACCTGCGTGCAGATTTTTCGTTTTCAACCACGTAAATATGTGTAGTTTCAATCACTTTTTTGACGGTCAACGGCAACACATTGAGCGGTTCAATATCGCCCAAAGTAGTAGGAATCAGAAAAAGTTTACCGCTATTTTCCATGATTAATCTGGTTTGTCAACTTCAATACCAAGGCGTCTGTAGCCTTGTCGAGCAACTCAAAAACCTGTTCAAAGTCGCGTTCGGTGCCGTAGTATGGATCCGGAACTTCCATGTTTTCACCTGGAAAAAGTGTTTCGAGCAACAAATTTACTTTTGAAGCGTGTTCCTTTTTATCTGCCAGTCGAAGCATATCTGCTCTATTGGCCATGTCCATAGCGAAAATGTAATCAAATTTTTGAAAATCTACAGGCCTAAACTGACGGCCTCTAAGATTGGAAATGTCGATACCCTTTTGCGAAGCCACTTTAATGCTTCTGGCATCCGGGGGGTCTCCGATGTGGTAGTGCGCGGTTCCGGCTGAGTCAACTTCGAATAGATTATTGGGGAGTTTGCTCCTCAAAATGCCTTCTGCCAACGGAGAGCGACAAATGTTTCCGAGGCAAACCATCAATATTCTCGTCTTCATTTGATTTATTTCAACCGGAAAACTTGTTGGTCAAGTCATCCACGTATTTTCTAAATTGTTTGTCTGTTGCGGTGAGGTTTTCGACTGTCTTACAAGCGTGAAGCACAGTAGCATGGTCGCGATCTCCAATCTGTGAGCCGATGCTGGCCAATGATGTTTTGGTGTACTTTTTAGCAAAAAACATGGCGAGTTGTCGGGCCTGAACAATGTGTCGGCGACGGGTTTTCGATTGGAGCGTATCTACGTCCATTTGAAAATAATCGCTGACGATTTTCTGTATGTAATCAATAGAAACTTCTCTTTTGGTGTGTTTTACAAATTTTTCCACAATTTGCCTGGCCAAATCAATTGTGATTTCTCTGCGGTTAAAAGAAGACTGGGCTATGAGTGAAATTATGGCGCCTTCCAGCTCGCGAATATTGGTCTTGATGTTCTTGGCAATATACTCTACGATGTCGTTGGGCATTTCCACACCGTCTCTGTAAAGTTTGTTTTGAAGAATTGAAACCCTAGTATCAAAATCGGGAGGCATAAGCTCTGCTGAGAGTCCCCATTTTAATCGGGAAAGTAAGCGTTGTTCAATGTCTTGCAAGTCAACCGGAGCCTTGTCTGAGGTTAAGATAACCTGCTTGCCGTTTTGATGCAAATGGTTGAATATATGAAAAAACACATCTTGGGTACCGGCTTTTCCTGACAAGAATTGCACATCGTCTAATATCAACACATCTAGAATCTGATAGAAATGTATAAAATCGTTTCGGGTATTTTTCCGAACAGACTCTATGTACTGTTGGGCGAATTTTTCGGCCGGGATGTATAAAACTGTTTTCTCGGGATATTTGTCTTTTATTTGAACACCGATGGCATGTGCCAAGTGGGTTTTTCCAAGTCCGACCCCGCCAAAAATCAACAGGGGATTAAAGGATGTGCCGCCGGGTTTGTTGGCTACTGCCACACCTGCCGAACGTGCCAATCTGTTGCTGTCGCCCTCCAAAAAGTTCTCGAAGTTATAAGTGGGGTTTAATTGAGATTCAATTTTAAGGTTACGAATACCGGGAATAATAAACGGATTTTTCAACTCCGGATCTTTGTGGCGAATGGCCACATCCACATCCTGAGATTTGATAGCTCCCTGACGGTTGGCACTTGGTATTTTTTCTGTAAATGGTTTTTTATTTCCGTAGGTATTTTCCATCTTGATCACATAAACCAGACGTGCATTTTCGCCCAATTCTTTTGTGAGCGCAACCTTTAAGATTTTAACGTAATGCTCTTCGAGCCACTCGTAGAAAAACTTACTCGGTACCTGAATGCTCAGGGCATTGTCTGTTAGTTTAACGGCTACAATAGGCAAAAACCAAGTTTTAAATGCTTGCGGTTGTATATTGTCTTTAATAAATAATAAACAATTTTCCCAAACTGATTGCGCAGTTTTGCTCATGCCTACAGGTAAATTTTGAGTTTAAGTTTTGTTAGTCAGTGCGTATTTTCGTAACGAAAACACTTAAATTCGGGTTAGCAAATATGTGAACAAAAAAGTTAAAAAAAAAACGAAATACGTTTGAATTTTCGGTTTTTTTTTCGGAATATATGCAAGCATAAAGATACGGAAAACTTTTACACCAAATGATAAAAGAAATAAAATTAAGAGTCCGCTATGGCGAGACAGATCAAATGGGGTATGCCTACTACGGAAACTACCCGCAATACCTTGAAGTTGCGCGAGTTGAGTGGTTGCGTGCCTTGGGTTTTTCGTATAAAAAAATGGAAGAGGAAGGTGTGATGCTACCCGTTATATCCTTGCAAATCAACTACCTGAACCCTATAACTTATGACGAGGAAATCACTGTTAAAATCTCACTCAAAAAGTTCCCCGGCGTGCGTATTGCCTTTGATTACGAAATCTATAACGAAAAAAACAAACTCTGCACCACGGCCTTCACGGAGCTGGTTTTTGTGAATATGAAAACCGGAAAACCTGTTGTTGCACCAAGCTACTTGCTCGATCGAATCAAGGCAAACTTCAATTTTTAAAACACGATGCCATTTTGGTAAGCACCACCTCATAGAGCTGCTCAAACGACGATAAAAATTGAGACTCTGTAGATTCGGGCATGGCAATGTCCAACTCACAATCGAGGCTTGTTGTTATCTGTAGCACATCTCCACCGACACTTTTGATGATTTTTTGTGTTTGACTCAAATCTTTGTAGGCACATTTTATCTTGTAACAGCAAACAGATTCTTTAGCAACAATATTTGCCTGTTCCAGTGTCAACAGCGCCGTAGCCTTATAAGCAGAAACCAAACCGCCAACCCCCAACTTGACACCTCCAAAATACCGCACCACGGCCAGCAAAACATTCGTAATTTCAAAGGACAACAATTGTCCGTAAATGGGTGCGCCTGCACTGTTGTTGGGTTCGCCGTCATCAAAGCTGCGATAGGTTTCGCCGTAGTTGCCCAATCGGTAAGCGAAACAAACATGGTTAGCCTGTGCGTGTTTTTTCCGCAGCTCGTCAAGGATCGACTTAGCCTCCGTTTCGTTTTCAACAGGATAGGCATAGCCGATAAATTTACTCTTTCGTTCTTTAAAAAGCATGTCTTCAATCGGTGATGCGATGGTTTTATATCGACTCATCTTTTTGAAAAAATTACGCCTTAAAAAGTTGACTCACATCCTCCAGTCCCGGTTTTATATTCCATACCTGCATGCCCAATCGGGCGGCTGCCTCTGTGTTCTCGGCAGTGTCGTCTATAAAGAGTGTCTGTTCCGCAACCAAATTTTGTTCGGCTAATATATTTGTAAAACAAACTTCTTCGGGTTTACGAATTCCTAGTTCGTGTGAAAAATAATGCTTTTCAAAACAAGCCAAAAAAGTCTGATAATCCGATTTTCCCATCACTTCTTGCACGCGACCCAAGTGAAGTGCATTGGTGTTGCTCCACAAGAAAAGGCGGTGCTTAGCCTGTTTTTGTAAATTTTTTAAAAATTGTAACCTGTGAGAAGGAAAATCTAAAATAATCGCATTCCATGCCAAAACGAGCTGATTTTTTGTCAGGTGGGGAAAGTGATGATGATAGAAATCGATAAAGACTTGGGTGGATATTTCTCCCTTTTCATAAGCTTTGTTGGCGGCATCCATTTCCGAAGTAAGTTCGGTAAGTCCTAATTTTTGCATTTCGCGCAAGGTGGCCGGTTTGTCGAGGTTGATAAACACATCGCCAAAATCGAATATGATATTTTTAATTTCCATGTTCATAAATTCTCAATATATCTGTATGTATGTTTTCTTCTTCGACTAATTTTCCGGTAAATTTTGGTCCGCTGACTCCTTCTTCCAAACAAGTATTTCCTGTAAATACGCGTGCTTCATCCCAAAGTTTGGCATCTATAAAAGACTGCAAAGTTTTTGCTCCGCCTTCTACAATTACTGATTGCAACCCGTGGCTGTATAGTATCTTTGCAATTTGATGGGGTACTTTTCCCGAAAAGTCAATAGTTTCAAAAATGATATGCGAATTTGGTTTTTCCAAATCGAGGTTTTGGTCTACTATAAAAATGGTTTTCTGACTTTGGTCCCACACAGACATGCTTTTGGGCACACGCAAATTTCGATCAATCACCACCCGAACCGGCGCATTGCCTGTCCATCTTCTTGCGTTGAGTTTGGGGTTATCAGCAAGCACCGTTTGAGTGCCCACCAAAATAGCTTGTTCTTCCGTGCGCCATTTGTGCACCAACTGTCTCGATTGCGCAGACGTAATCCACACCGGACGCTGTTCGTTTCTGTGCATTGGCGCCATGAATCCGTCTGTGCTTTCAGCCCATTTTAAAATAATATACGGGCGTTTCTTGAGGTGGAAAGCAAAAAAACGCTTGTTGAGTTGACTGCAAGCCGATTCGAGCACGCTCACATGAACTTCACAACCGGCTTCCAATAGTTTTTTGATGCCCCGACCGGCTACTTTTTTGTTGGGATCTACAGAACCTATGACTACTTTCCGAATACCTTTTTCTATAATCAAGTCGGCACAAGGTGGCGTTTTTCCGAAATGACTGCAGGGTTCTAAACTCACATACAGGGTTGATTTTGATAACCATTCAGGCTTCTCCACCGCGTTGATGGCCAACACTTCTGCATGAGGCTCACCTGCTTTCCGATGCCAGCCTTCTCCTATAATTTGGTGGTTGTAAACGATGACTGCGCCCACCAAAGGATTTGGATAGGTGGAGCCCAACCCATTTTGGGCAATCTCGATGCATCTACGTATATATTTTTCTTTTATCTTCACACCGCAAAAATACGTTTTCTATGTCTTCATCTTTACCCACCATCAGAGAAATTGACAAAAAGGACAATGCCCCTTTAGCAGCAGCCATACGGGCTGTTTTTGTAGAACTGTTTGATTCCAGAGGCGTTTCCAAATGCGGAACAGCGTTTGAAGACCCTCATTTGGACCATCTTTTTGAAGAATACGACAAGCCCAAAGCCGTGTACTTTGTCATAGAAAAAGAAGGCAGCATACTCGGTGGCGCCGGCATCAAAAAGCTGGACAATTATGAAGGTAACGTGTGCGAATTACAAAAAATGTATTTTCTTCCCGAAGCAAGAGGATTGGGTCTTGGCGCTCAAATGATTCGATTGTGTTTAGAAAAAGCCCGGGAGTTTGGTTTTGAGCAATGCTATTTAGAAACCATGCCTTTTATGGAAGATGCCCAAAAACTTTATAAAAAATTCGGTTTCGAATACATAGATCATCCTATGGGTGGCACAGGACATTATTCCTGTCCGGTATGGATGTTGCGGAAACTGTAATTTTTGTTTTTTTGCAAACCGCTAAGCCTGCCTATATAAAGTAAGCCAATAAAAAACCGATGACTACCACTAGCAGTTTGGCAGCGTTAAACTTATGGCCTTCAGTAGTTTCAAACAAAATAGTAGTAGAAATATGCAAGAAAACACCCACCACTAAGGCAGAAAAATACAACCGCCAATCCGATGAAATAACGTATGCTGACAGAAGCGAACCCAAAGGGGTCATCAAAGCAAAAAGCATCATAAACCAAAACACACCTTGCCTACTCAATTGGGATTTCAACAGAAAAAGCGACAAAATCACCGCCACCGGCAGTTTGTGTACCACAATTCCCCATAGCAAACCGTGATGTTCGTTGATGGGTATTCCTTCTGTCAGCGCATGCAGAGATAGACTTATAAACAATGCCCACGGAAACAGTTTGCTGTTTGCATGCAGGTGCACGTGTCCGTGTTCAGCACCTTTAGAAAACACTTCTAAAAGAATTTGCAAAAACAAACCCGCCAAAATCAACCAACCCAATGCGGGATGATAACCCTTATAAATATCCGGCAACAGGTGAAAAACAGTAAGCGCCAACAAAAAAGCACCACTAAATGCCAACAGTAAACGCAGATTTTTCCCGTTGAGGTTTGGCACCGTAAGGGAAAATCCGTATCCTAATAAAACCGCAATTATAGGTAGTGAATATATCATTACTTGAAAATCATAATCAACCTAGGGCTTTCGTCCGAATGAAATTTTTGCAATTTGTAATTGCCAAAAACATCGAGCAAATCAATATCGGCCTCGGCAAACATGGCTTCAAAATCAGAAAGCCTGAATGCTTTGACGCGCTCTTCAAAATGATATGACTGACCATCCGCTTCAAAATCAATCTCTTTGACAATGAAACCATCAGAATGATGTCTTTTTAAATCAAAAGAAATATTGTTGACAACCTTGGTTTCTTCAGGTATCAAGTTTTGGACAACAACATCGGCATTGAGAAAATCAATAACGCCAAAACCGGTTTCGTTGAGGTCGGCTTTTATAGCCTTAAGGGTTTTGACATGTGCATCAGGCTGGTCAAAGTAGCCAAAACTCGTAAAGAGATTGAATACGGCATCAAAGGTATCAGGAAAAGGTTCGCACATATTGTGCACCTGAAAGTGCAAGGTTTGGTTTGCATGCTTGGAAGCTTCTGCTATACTGTTTTCAGAAAGATCAATACCGGTGACATCGAAGCCCAATTGGTTGAGATAGATAGCATGCCTGCCTTTGCCGCAGGCCAAATCTAAAATTTTGGCACCTTTGGGTAAATTCAAATATTGGGTAAGGTTGTCCATAAAGAGGGCGGCTTCTTCGTGGTCTCTGTCTTTGTATAGAATGTGATAAAAGGGCGTATCAAACCAAGAGCGGTACCAAGTTTCTGTTTCTTTCTGCATGGAAATTCTTTAACGGGCTAAATTAATGTATTTTTGCATGTATAGAGTCGTAAAGCATGGAAAATAATTTCGAAATGACTGCCAAAACCCTGTTTGGGTTTGAGGATTTACTCGCCGAAGAACTCAAGAAGTTGGGCGCTCAAAAAATTCAGATAGGCGTCAGAAATGTGAGTTTTTGGGGTGATAAAGGTTTTATGTACAAGGCCAATATTGCCTGTCGTACCGCTTTAAAAATCATGGTGCCCATACATCGCGTATATGCCAAAAACGAAGATGAACTGTACACTGCCGCTTTGGCGTTCGATTGGTCGCAACACATCAGTCTAAACAAGTCTTTTGCCATTAATGCAACGGTACATTCCGATTATTTTAAACACACCCAATACGTGGCACTTAAAATTAAAGATGCTATAGTGGACCAATTTAGGAAGCACACAGGCCGCAGACCCAACGTAAACACAGAACATCCTGATTTGGCCTTGGAAGTGCACATCAACGCAGACCAGGTTACATTTTCGCTTGACAGCTCCGGAAAATCCTTGCATCACCGTGGCTATCGGTCTGCTACCAATATTGCTCCCATAAACGAAGTGCTGGCGGCCGGTATGTTGTTGCATTCGGGTTGGAAAGGACAGTCAGATTTTTTGGATCCTATGTGTGGGAGCGGCACCATACCGATAGAAGCCGCCATGATTGCGGCCAACATTCCGGCAAACAGCAATCGGTCGGAATTTGCTTTTGAAAAATGGGATGATTTTGATGTGGATTTGTTTGAAACCATCTTTGATGCTCTGATGGACAAGGTGACTGATTTTCCCTACAAAATTTCGGGATTCGACAAAGCGCCATCGGCTATTGCCAAAGCGCGCGAAAACGCCAAAAATGCGCGTCTGGAGGATTTTATCACTTGGGAACAAGTCGATTTTTTTACCGCCGAAAAACCGGTTTCGGGCACGCTGCACATGGTTTTTAATCCGCCCTACGGCGAACGTTTGCAAGCAGACATCCCTGAGTTGTACAAAAACATTGGCGACACGCTCAAACAGTATTATGCAGACACACACGCTTGGCTGATTACTACAGACCCAGACGGCATGAAAAACATGGGGTTGCGGCCATCGCGAAAGATAAAAATTTTCAACGGCGGCTTGGAAGGACGATTCTTGTACTATCCTATGTATGCAGGCAGTAAAAAGGAAAAATTCAATAACAACTAGGCTGTGATGTCTCTTTCTACCAAAGCTTTTTTGCTCAACTTCTTATCTTCTGCCGGATTCTTTTTGGGATTTCGATTCGGTTTGCCCTACCTGCTTGCGCTTGAACCTTTATGGACGGCTGTTGCTGCGGGTGTTCTGGCCATCTTGTTGGCGCCAAAATTTCTGATTACACCCGATCGAAAAAATCCAAAACTGGTGATGCGGTGGTTTTTTAGTAAAAAACAGTAACCTATTGATAAATAAGCAACTGTCGTTTGAAACCAAATGCTCCGTATCCTTTATTTTTTAGCTTTTTCACGTGTCCTTTCGTAGAAGGGAATAAAGTAGGATACAGAATATGAAAATCCGAAACCAAAATCGCCGAAATCGTTGACTTCGTTAAAACCGGGAATGTGAAAGTTTTTAAAGTTGGGTGGGTCTGTATTGTTTAAAAGTCCTTTAAACTGTATGTTCATATTTACATATACATTGGGCAGGGCTTCAAATCTGATACCAAATAGCGCCTCGCCCCAAGCGGCAGAGAGGTTGTCGAATTTGGTACCGGGCTCTACAGTGACTTCACCAAAAAAAGGATTGTTGGATTGAATGTTGAAACTGTTCAGCGTGTTTGAAAAAGAACTCACACCTACTCGAAGCCCAACGTAAATCATGTTTTCCATACCCAACCAGTTGTTGTGCATATTGTAGTCAAAACCAGCTTTGACGTATGACCCTTCGATGGTTGAGTTGCTATTGTCTTCGTTTTTGGTCCTATCGTCATAACCGAGTTCTACTGCCAACCAGTGTTTTTTGGTGAGTCTGTAATCTGCTACAATTTCAAAGCCCGTAAAATCATCCTCTAAAAAAGTGCGTGCGGGTTTAAACAAATCTACGCCCAAGCGCAAACCGTAGCGATCTCTGATGGTGATGGTGTCGTACGGATTCACTTTGCCCTGTTGTGCCAAAGCGAAAGGGGTTGTCAGGAAAAAACCTGACAGACTAATGAAAAATACGCACCGCTGCTTGAAATTCATTCTGTATGGTATCGTTAGTAATCAATAGGTTTCTGATCCAATTGTCGTTGTCGTTCCGCACGGTAATTTGTTGCAAGATAAACTCATTTTTGAATCCGCAGGCTTTGGAAATAAAAACTTCCTGTGCCAGGTATCTGATGTCAATAGTGTCGGGGTTTCGGAGGTTGGCGTTAGCTGCATCTTTAACCATCACGATGGTGGTGGTGAATTCGCCCAATCCGGTGGGTAATGGAATGCCGATGGAATCGTTGGCAAAAGTACCACCGTTGGCAGGAAGTGAGTCATTTACTTCAGGATAGACTACACGCAAACCGGGAACGGTTTTAAAATCATTTGTGATATTGGCATCTAAAAACCGCAAGACGAGATTAGGCGTTTTGGGAATCCCCGCACTACATAAATCGTCGCGTTCGCAAGCGCCGAGCAAGCACAAAAACAAACCTACAAAAATCAGGTATCGGAATAACCTCATGCTTTAATTTTTTCCAAAAGTACAACATTTTCTACGTGAAAAGTTTGTGGAAACATATCCACAGCTTGCACTTTTACAATTTTATATTGTTCCTTCATCAGTGCCAAATCGCGTGCTTGGGTGGCCGAATTACAACTCACATAGACTATTTTTTCGGGTGCCATGCGCAGCAATTGCGCTACTACATCGGGATGCATCCCGTCTCGGGGCGGGTCTGTAATAACCAAATCCGGGTGGCCGTGGGTGTTTATAAAATCATTGTTGAGCAACACTTTCATATCGCCTGCAAAAAAGGAAAGGTTTTGCAAACCGTTCTTTTCGGCACTGCGTTTGGCATCTGCGATGGCCTCCGGAACCGATTCTATGCCCACTACTTTTTTGGCATTTTTGGCGACAAATTGAGCAATCGTGCCAATGCCGGTGTACAGATCGTACACCACTTCATTTCCTGACAGCCCTGCAAAGGAACGCACAATTTTGTAGAGTTCGTAGGCTTGCAGCGGGTTGGTTTGGTAAAACGATTTGGGATGTATGGGAAATATCAAATCTTCCATTTGTTCTTCCACGTATGTCTTGCCTTGGTAACAAATGACTTCTTGGTCGTAGATGCTGTCGTTGGGCTTATGGTTGATGATGTATTGCAGCGAAGTGACTTCGGGGAAAGTTTCCCCAATAAAATCGAGAAGTTTTTTTCGCTGGTTTTCGTCTTCTTTAAAAAATTGAACAACGACCATAACCTGACCGGTAGTGGTGGTTCTAAGCATGAGTGTCCGCAAAAAACCTTCCTGACTTTTTGGATTGAAAAAAGCCATTTGATGTGCTGTGGCGAATTTTTTCACGGCATTTCTGATAGCGTTTGAAGGATCGGGCTGTAGGTGACATTTTTGAACAGCTAACACTTTGTCCCAACGGCCGGGAATATGAAAGCCCAAGGCATTTCGGTCGTCTATCAAGCCCTTTGCATCCCTTTCTTCATCGGTTATCCAACGGCTGTCTGAAAAGGCAAACTCCATTTTATTTCTGTAGAAATAGGGCTGCGCACTGCCTAAAATGGGTGTTTCGTTGGGCAAGTCCAATTTTCCGATGCGTCGGAGGTTTTGATAGACTTCTTTTTGCTTGAAGAAGAGCTGGCTTTGGTAGTCCATGTGCTGCCATTTGCAACCGCCACATACGCCAAAATGTTCGCAAACCGGCTCGGTACGTCTATCGGAAAGCTGGTGAAAAGCACGTGGCGAACCGTGGTAATATCCGCCTTTGTTTTTATAGACAAAAACGTCGCATACATCTCCCGGAACTACTTTGTCCACAAAGACCACTTTGCCATCGGGTGCTTTGCCTACGCCCACGCCTTTGGCACCGGCATCGTGTATGGTTATTTTTTCTAATACAAAATTCTTCTTTCGTCTGGACATGCGGCAAAAGTAGGAAACTGTTCAGAATTATTTTTTATAAATCGCAGGATTTAGACTGTGAGGGATATTTTTGGTCAAGCCATATCGCAAAAAACTATTTTTTAATGCATGTTCATGATAACATATAAGGATGAACTGTGCAAAAACTTACGGTTTCGGGTCGGAGCAGAGGGCATGTTTTTTTTAACTTCAAAAAAATTGATGTAACAAATTTTACTTTCCGGTCGTCCTATATTAAAATCACAATGTAAAATGGTTGGTTCTTATTTTTTGATGGATTGCTATTATTTTAGAAGTATGTTATACATATTAACTTTTAATACATATTACTTAAACGTATTCATCAAAAATTCGATCCACGTTTAGCACTAATTAATAATTACAATAAAAATGAAAAATGCCATCCTCTTGTTAAGCCTGCTTTTATGCAGCTTTATGAATGCCCAACTTGCCAATCCCGCACCTGAAGGCAAGGGGGTTGTCACCGGAAAAGTGATTGACCAAAAATCGGGCGCGCCTGTTCCTTATGCAGCGGTTTCCTTGAAATGGGAGGAAAATCCCAATCAATTGTTTGGAAGCATTACCGATGAAAACGGTTTTTTTGAGGTGAAAGACCTGCCGGAAGGCTTGCTTTGGATAGAAGTGCAATTCATCGGGTTTAAGAATTACACCTCAAAAATCGACCTGTCTCAATCTAAAAGGTTGGATGTTGGGGTCATCAGTTTGGAGGAAACGCTATCGGAACTGGAGGAAGTCGTGGTGGTGGGCGAGCAATCGACGGTTGTACAGAAAATTGACCGCAAAGTCATCAACGTAGGGAAAGACATCACGACGATGGGCGCAACCGCAGCCGATATCATGGGCAACCTTCCCTCGTTGAGTGTGGATCAGGACGGAAACCTCAGCATGCGCGGCAACAGCAACGTGCGCATACTGGTAGACGGCAAACCGACCAACATCGAGCCGAGCCAATTGCTGAAACAAATCCCATCTTCTTCCATCAAGAGCGTGGAATTGATTACCAATCCTTCGGCGAAATACAACCCGGAAGGCATGTCGGGCATCATCAACATTGTGTTGCACAAAAATGCCAACCTGGGGTTCAACGGAAGTTTTAATTCCGGTTATACCTACGGGGTGAAATCCAAATGGAACGGCTCGGCCGATTTGAATTACAAAACCAACAAGTTCAATTGGTTTGCCAACTACGGCATCAATTCGGGAACTTCATTTAACAAAGTTTTTATCGACAGGGCGGACAACCAAACGCTTCAAGATTTGAATATTTTGAACCAGTCAAATTCACACTTGGCGAAGTTCGGTTTCGATTTTTACATCAACCCGAAAAACACCTTTTCGTTTTATGCCATTCAAAATGCATTCAACGCCGATGCCGATATTTTGACAAAGGTCGATTTTGTGCTGAATGACAACCCCGATTTGATCCAAGACAATTTTATCGACAACGATAACGATACCCAAACCTACAATTTCAATTACAAAATAGATTTTGCCAAGGAAGGTCACAACCTGGAAGTTGAAGCCAATCTGAGCGAGACCAATTCCAAAGAAAAAGCAGTTTTCGATTTTATGACCGATACAGACCAAATCCGGTATGTGGACTTGCTCAGGCCCGAGCAGTCCGAAAACATTTTCAACATCGATTATGTAAACCCCCTTACCGAGAAAATGAAATTGGAAGCCGGGTTGGAATTCAGGACCAACGAAAACAGCATAGATTTCAAAACGACCAATCCCGACCCGAACAGCGTCAACACGGTTTTTGATTACGACAGAGACATCTATTCCGCTTACCTGACACTTGGCTACAATTGGGAAAAAGTTACGCTTCAGGCCGGCGTGCGCAGCGAATATTTTGAGGTAGATGCGGTGAGCGACAACCTCAGTGTTTTCAGCGAAGATTATTTCAATTTGTACCCGTCCGTGCACACCACTTGGTCGCCTTCCGAAAAAAATCAGTTTTCCCTGAGCTACAGCCGCAGGGTCGATCGTCCGGGCTTGGAACAGACCAATCCGATCCGGCAGTTTAGCACGCCTACCATCACAGGATTGGGAAACCCCGCGCTCGACCCGCAGTTTACCAACTCCTACGAATTGGGCTACACCCGCCAACTCGGGAAAGGTTCTGTTTCTTTTACCACGTTTTACCGAAAAATAAAAGACGAAATCACGCAAACGCTTTTTGAAAACCCCAATGACGTGACCCAAACCATCCTGAGTTTTGACAATGTGGACGACAACGAAGCCTACGGATTTGAGAGTTCGGTCAATTACAAGTTTTGGGAATGGTGGAGCACGACCGTCAATTTTGATCTGTACCAACAAACCCTCAACGGTGTGGCCGGGGCCGACAACATATCGCGGGAAAACACCAAGCTGAATTTGCGGGTAAACAACAGTTTCAAAGCCACCAAAAAACTCAATTTTCAGTTGTTTGGTATGTACACAGGCCGCGAGCGGACGCTTCAACTCGATGTGGAAGAAATGTGGAGAATTGACGCGGGTTTGCGATACAAAGTATTGAAAGACAAAGGCAGTTTGAGTTTGCGGGTCAATGACATTTTCAAAACCCAATACGCCAATTTTAGTGCAGACAATCCTTTCCCGCAGTCCGGGTTTTCCAAATGGGAAAGCAGAAGGGTTTATGTCGGATTTTCTTACAACTTTTCTAAAGGTGATGTCAGATCCAGAAACCGTAAAAATAGGGATGACAACACCAAATCGGGCGGAGGCATTATGTAGTAAAAATTCACGCACAGCGTTCTATATATATTTAGACCTCACAGGTTACTAACCCTGAAGCACCGGGTCTGTCGGATTTTTTTAGACCTCACAGGTTTTTGAAACCTGTGAGGTCTTGTTTTTAATACACTTCTGATTTCTCTGAAATTGAACTGTGAGGCCTTTTGAAAAGATTCTTACGTTCAACCCTAAAACCGCACTGCTAACTCGCCATCGGGGTTGTTGATATTACATTAAGCATAAAAACTAAATATTTCGTTAAATAACTGTTTTTACAGTTGTATAACTAAAAAATAAGTTTTATGTTTGTCCTAAATATTAGCCGTCATGCAAAAATTAACTGCCAAAGAAGAAGAAATCATGCAGATTTTATGGAAGCTCCAAAAAGCTTTTGTAAACGATGTTTTGAAAGAGATTAAGGGCGAAAAGCCGCATTACAACACGGTTTCCACGATCATCCGGACACTTGAAGAAAAAGGGTTTGTGTCTTACCGGGCTTACGGGAAAACACATCAATACTTTCCTGTTATCAGCAAAGAAGACTATCGAAAATATGTGATGAGCAATACCCTAAATCATTATTTCAACAATTCGTACAAGAATATGGTATCCTATTTTGCCAAGGAAGAAAAAATATCGGCAGCAGAGTTGAGAGAAATTTTGGCACTCATCGAAAAAAAATAAGCTATGGAAACTTTCTTTTTTTACCTTCTCAAATCGAGTGTGTTGCTCGCCGGCTTTTACTTAGTTTATTATTTTCTGTTGCAAAAGGAAACTTTTTATCGGGCAAACCGCTGGTTTTTGTGGTCAGGCTATTTGGTGTCCTTGGTTTTGCCACTGATTACTTTTGTAAAAAAAGTGTTTGTGGAAATACCGGCTATAAGTTACGCAGAAGGTGTTCAAGCAAACCCTGTTTCACTCGAGTCTTATACTATAGATTGGAAAGAAATCGCCTTGGTTGTTTATGGTATTGGACTGGTATTTTTTGGAATGAGATTCATCGTAAATCTCCTGCAATTGTTCAAAACTATTCAAAAATACTGCTTTCAAAAAGTAAATAAATTGTTGGTGGCAGACGATGCTGCGATTGAATTGCCCTTTTCGTTTTTCCGTTATATTTTTCTGAACACCCACGTTTTTTCAGGTAAAGAAGCCACATTTATTTTTAAGCACGAGCAAGCGCATGCCAAAGGCTATCACTCCGTGGACTTGCTGTTTGCAAACCTGCATACCGTTTTCTTTTGGTTTAACCCGTTTGCTTGGTGGTATAAATCAAAGATCAATCAAAATTTAGAATACCTTGCAGATGAAGCTGCCATCGCGTGCGACACAGACAAAACAGCCTACCAACAAACTTTGTTGAAATCACTTTCGCTGCATGCAAACTTGGCACTCACCCACCCTTTTTATCAATCCTCTATTAAAAAAAGAATCGTGATGATAAACACCCATCCCTCTCACGACATCAGCAGGCTCAAATACATGTTTGTTTTGCCGCTCATTGTCCTCTTTTTCTGGTTTTTTCAGATAAAAGTAATTGCGCAATAAAAACCGAGTACACCCATATTTGGGGTAGAAATTACCAATGTTACTAAAGTCATTTACGCGAGTGAAACTAATGAAGACATAGAGAACGACATCCAATTCATTGAAAATTTGGTAGGCAGAAAAATAGATTGGAAGGGGAATAGAAATGCTAAAGGTTACCTCAATCAATTATCTGTTAAATTTATAAACGCAGACGGTGAAAACCAAGGAATTGATATTTCCACAGACCAAGACAGTATTATTCCTATTGCCATTTCAGCTAATAGAAAGCGGGCTGGAGATTTTGAACTAAAAGCCTTGCCCTATTTAAAGAATATAATTTTTCACAAACCTACTACCCCCAAAGATGATGAAAGTATTGTAATTGAAGAGATTAAACTCAAAGACAGCCTGACAAGACTGGATATCAATGGTAAATCGGCTACCTTCCCTTTAAAAATGCATATGGCCGAAATCGATACTATTGATAAAGGTGCCTTTAAGGTAAAAATAAAAGGGGATGCTTATTCGCTACCCCAAGGCACGACCGAAATTTACCCGCTCATCATTATAGACGGGCAAATCTTATCAAGAAAACTGAATAGAGACGAACTCAATAATCTCATTGACCCCAAAAGAATTGAAAGCGTGAATATTTTAAAAGGAGAACAAGCCATCCAAAAATACGGAGCCAAGGCCCGGGACGGTGCCATTGAAATCATCACCAAAGAGATTCCGAAAGAACACATAGAAAAACTCGATCAAAACAAAGCTGTACTACAAAGCGGGGAATTGCCGGAGAATGTTTTCTATATGCTCAACGGGAAATACAGCACAAAAGCCGAAATAGAGAAATTAAACCCGGACGACATACTGTCTATCAACATATTAAAAGGAAAAAACGCCACAGACAAATACGGCAGCCTAGGCAAAAACGGGGTGATAGAAATTCACACAAAGGTTTTCTAATACTGCTCCCCCTCGTTCGGAAAATCTCTCGATTTCACATCCTTTACATATTGTGAAATGGCGGCGTTCATGTCTTCGTACAGGTTCATGTAGCGGCGCAAAAACCGCGGGCTAAACTCATGCGTCATGCCGAGCATATCGTGCAAAACGAGTACCTGCCCGTCCACGCCGTTTCCGGCACCAATACCAATAACCGGAATGGAAATCGTCTCTGCTACTTGCTTGGCCAAGGCCGCAGGAATTTTTTCAAGCACGATGGCAAAGCACCCGATACGCTCGAGCAACTTGGCGTCTTCGATGAGCTGCTCGGCTTCGGTTTCTTCTTTGGCACGGACGGTATAAGTCCCAAATTTATAGATCGATTGCGGGGTCAGGCCCAAATGCCCCATCACGGGAATACCGGCGTTCAATATTTTTTTGATGGAATCCTTCACCTCGCCTCCGCCTTCAAGCTTAATGGCATGCGCACCGCTTTCCTTCATGATGCGTATGGCCGAGCGGAGTGCTTCTTTCGAGTCGGATTGGTAGCTGCCAAAGGGCAGATCGACCACCACCAAACTCCGGCTGATGGCTCGCACCACCGACGAAGCGTGATAGATCATTTGGTCTAAGGTAATAGGCAAGGTAGTCTCGTGTCCGGCCATGACGTTGGAGGCCGAGTCGCCTACCAAAATCACGTCCACACCGGCATTGTCAACAATTTTTGCCATGGTGTAGTCGTAAGCGGTGAGCATGGATATTTTTTCACCGCGGCTTTTCATCTCAATAAGCGATTTGGTGGTGATGCGTTTGTAGTCTTTTTTTGCTGTGGACATGCGTTTGTTGTTTGGTAGGTCAAAAGTAATGAATTGAGGGCGATTAGTTAAGAAAATTCGATTTATTCAATCTTTATCAGACCTCACAGGTTTTGAAAACCTGTGAGGTCTTGATTCTCCTTAATCGTATAATAAAATTCGTTGGAAGAAAAATTTGCCTGGTTCAAATCGGCTTTCAGGTTTTGAAAACCTGTGAGGTCTTAATTTTTCTTAAACGAATAATAAAATTTATCGGAAGAAAAGTCCGTTTGGTCCAAATCGGATTTTTCTGAAAATGTCTGCCAATCATTCGTAGCAATCAGCTTGTAATTTTTTCTGTTGTAACTATACTCAAAAGGCATTTCAAAACCTTCAACATCGGTTTTCCAACGGTATTTAAAAGAATTTCCAACGGGCTCGACTTCGAGCGTCGGAATGTTTTTATAAAGCAAATATTGCTGAAAAATAGAACTGAGATTTTTGCCGCTTTCTTGGTTGAAAAAATCAATCACCGTTTTAGTGTCTATAATTTGATGCCGAAATGTTTCTGCAAACTTGCGCAAAATTAGCCACCACTTGGCATCGTTGTCCACGATGTGCCGCAACGTGTTGATCAGCAAAGCACCTTTGGGATACATATCGCTCGAACCTTTTTGGTTCAATCCGTATGCAGCAATAATCGGTCGGTTGTTGCGCACCGACTTTCTTAGCCCATTGATGTATTGCTGTGCCTTTTCATAACCCCAACGACACTCGACATATACTGATTCGGCATAGGTGGTAAACCCTTCGTGTATCCACATATCGGCTATGTCTGCCGAAGTGATACTGTTGCCGAACCATTCGTGGGCCGATTCGTGTACAATGATAAAATCCCATAATAAACCCACGCCTGTACCGGACAAATCTCTACCCAAATATCCCATTTGATATTGGTTGCCATAAGCCACTGCGCTTTGATGCTCCATACCCAAATAAGGGGTTTCCACCAATTTAAAACCATCTTTTGTAAACGGATAGTTGCCAAATTTATCCTGAAAACAGTCCATCATCGGCTTGACTTCTTCAAACTGAACTTTCGCGGCTTCGAGGTTTTCCCGCAGCACGTAATAATCCAAATCTAGGCCTTTGTAGTTTTCGCCAAAATGCACATAGTCCGCGATATTTACCGTGATGTCATAGTTGTTAATCGGGTTTTTAACTTCCCAATCCCATCTTGTATATCCGCCTGCCATTTTTTCGCTGCCCAAAAACCGGCCGTTGGAAACATTCATCAAACCATCCGGAACAGCCACTTTGATGGTTGCGCCCAAATCGGGTTCATCGCTTTGGTGGTCTTTCACCGGGTACCAAAGGCTTGCGCCTGTGCCTTGCACTGCCACGCCAACCCAAGGCTTGCCATTACCGTCTTTTTGCCAAACAAAACCGCCGTCCCACGGTGCATTTTTGGCCGCGTGGGGTTCCCCGGAATAATAAAACCTAAGGGTTACTTGATTTCTTTTCCTTAGCGTTTTATCAAAGTCGATAAAAACGGCGTTGAATTCACGGGTGTAGGACAATTTGTTCCCTTGAAAAATGATAGAATCGACCTGCATGTTGGCAAACAAATCAAGCTGGATACGGCGCGTGTTTTCCTTTACTTCAAACAATATGTCGTTGTAACCAGACAGGTATTTTTCGACCGTATTTATTTGGATGTTCAAGTCGTATCGCTGTACGTCAAAACTTGTTCGCTCTGGTCGCAAACCGCCTTGCAGGCTGTCTTGACGAGAAAATGTTTGCGCGTATAAGGTAACGGAAATCATTACGCAAAAAAAAGGGTATAAAATTCTTTTAAGCATCATATTGATTTTTAAAATAAGCTTCAAAGACAAAGGCATTTTAATTGTGGTTTACAGCTCTGATATAAACCAATTTAATAGAGGCCCTGTCTGTTCGCCGCTCATCAATTTCGAAGTGTTTCTGCAACGATTTGATGAGTGGTGTCAGTTTTTCAAAACCAAAATTTCGCGGGTCAAAATCCGGACTTTTCTTGATGAGCAGGTTACCTACATCGCCCAAAAAAGCCCAGCCGTCTTCATCTGCCACGTCGTTGACCGTGCTAGAAAGCAAGGAAAGCAATTCGCGGTCAATTTTTTGAAAAGAGTCATCGACTTCTGTGGGTTGTTGTTGTTTGTTTTTGAGTGTGGCATCGGGCTTGGGTGATTTTTGTCTTTTCAAAATTTCGAGATAGACAAATTTATCACAAGCCACAATAAATGGTTTGGGCGTCTTTTTTTCGCCAAAACCAAAAACTTTCATCCCCGATTCGCGAAGACGTGTGGCCAAACGGGTGAAGTCGCTGTCGCTCGATACTATGCAGAATCCATCGACCCGATTGGTGTAGAGAATATCCATAGCATCGATAATCATGGCCGAGTCGGTCGCATTTTTTCCGGATGTGTAACCGTATTGTTGAATGGGTGTGATGGCGTTCTCCAAGAGTACGGATTTCCAGCCGGCCAAATTGGGCTTGGTCCAGTCACCGTAAATTCTTTTGAATGTGGGTACGCCGTATTTGGCGATTTCTTGCATCATTTCTCTAACGTTGCTTGCCGGGACGTTGTCCGCATCGATAATAACAGCGAGTTTCAGGTCTTTAGACGTCTCCATTTTTTACAGTTTGCGTGTGTTTATTGATGATATAAAGATAGTATAAACGACACAAATGCTTATCTAAAATTTGCTGATTTGCAATAGAAAAACATGAAAAGCCTATGGCATCCCTTATTTTGGAGGGTCATTTGTTTATGCTATCATAATCAAAACGTAAACCAACAGATTAAAACTAGGTTTCGACCGCCAACAAATCAATCAAATTGATGTCTTGTGGCAATCCGCCAACGTTTTGCAACTTTATGGCGGCCAACGTCAATCCGGCTTGTAAACAAACTTGCGGTTTGCTTTTCTTGAGATAGGCATATAAAAATCCAGACCAAAAGGCATCTCCGGCACCGGTGGCATCGGCTACATGTTGAAGCGGTAGTGCTTTTCTGAAGATGGGTGTGTCGCCGTTGACAGAGAGTTTCACTCCTTTTGCGCCCAAAGTCAGACAAACCCAATCGGCTCCGGCCCGATGAAAATAGTCAAAAGCTTCTTCATGCGAAACTTCTCTCCCAAAATATCTCAAAATATCATCTTCACTAAGTTTCACCAAAGGATTGAAGCTGCAGTATTGTTGGATGACACCCTGTGCTTCGGACCTCTCCGGCCAGATACCCGGAGCGTAGTTGACGTCTACACTAAGTTTGCAGCCCAGAGCTGCAGCCTTGGCTGCCCGGTTGGTGATGGTTGTACGTGCCGGATTTTTACTCAAGGCAAAACAAGTGGTGTGGAAAAGTCGTGTTTCTTTTAAGTCTTCGTCAGGGATTTGAGATTCATAAATCTCTTTATCTGCTTCTCTATATGCCAAAAAATCAGGCGTTCCGGAAGTGCGCGACACCAAAATTACGCTTGTTGGATAACTGTCCAAAACGGCTACGCCGTCAGAGGGTAACTTCATGTTTTCAAATTCGGACAGGACAAATTTCCCCAATCCGTCGTGTCCGACGGCTGCTACAAGTCGTGCATTCAATCCGAGCCGGGTCATGTTGACGGCTACGTTGGTGGGTGAGCCGCCCAAATAACGTTTGTAATCTGTAGTGGTTTCTATATCGGCTTCTTTTTGATGTCCTATAAAATCGATTAAAATTTCACCGACAGACAAAATATCTATACTTCTCGACATAACTTAGGTAAGAAATTTTTTACCGTTGAGGGCTTGTGACAAAATAACGGTGGCCGCCGCACTCCAAGCGCATTTTGGCACACCTGTGGGTTGTTTGGTTTCGGTGTTGAAATTTTCGTAAAATCCCCAATTTTCAAACTCGTTGAGCTTGTTGATGCGCATCAACACTTCTTCGGCTTCATCCCTATAACCGTTTTGCAGGAGACCCACACCGTAAAAACCATTGACCATTTGCCAAGTGCCCCCATTGTGAAATTCAAAAGGGATGTTTCTGAATTCGTATTTACAATTATTGATCAGTAATTTCCAATCAGCATCTGCTTCTGTAATTGCGGGCCAAAATGCGGGTAAAAGTTTTGTTTTAACTTTTTTTCGCACTTTTTCTGCGTATTTCACCACTTTGGGTGAAAATTCATCTCTATCAATCTCCAAAATTAACGCGAGGCTGTTGGCAAGTGCATCAAACTGTGTTTGATAGCCGGAGGGGTTAAAGGCTGCCATCCAGTATTTCTTTTTCTGCAATTCCTGATAGGCTTTTGGGTGATAAGGCTCATTGGTGGTTTTGCGCTTGCGATAATTTTCTGAAATTTTTCGGGTAATTCTGATGATTTTATCTTCTTTTTCAATACTCGGAAAAAGCAGATTGAATGCGCGCAAAGCCCAGAGGCGAAGCAATTGGTCGTAGAGAATATAACCTTCTGTGATGTATTCGTCTGCCCAATTACCGGAGCGTGGCACATAAACCAAATGGTTGTTGTTGAATTCCCATGCTTCCAACAAATTAAAGCCTTTATTGATGGCATTGACGTGTGCTTTGGCAAAATCCAAATCGTGGGTAAACTGGGCATAATTGCACACCCCGATGATGTACCAAGCAATGGTATCGACGCGGCCGGCCAAACCACCAAAACTCAGTTTGGTTTTGGTTTTATCAAAAAAAACGTTTGAGGGTATGTTGCCCAGGTGGTATTGATGGTCGCTCAAAGTATTGAGGGTTTCTCGAAACGTTTTGACGAGATGTTCATCACCGTCAAAAAGTGCAGCCAAACCACAGATAACGCCATCACGCGCCCAAATGCGTCGGTAGTTGGTAATGTCGTTGGCACTTGCCAAAAAACCTTTTTCTGTTGCAACTTCGTGAAGCAACGCTGTTGCTTTTTGATAGGCTGTCATAGTTAGAAAATTTTATCGGGGTCTGTTAATCGGTTGAGTTGATCTCTTAAATCAGCTGAAAGCATGGATAGCCCGAGTTGGTAGGATGCGTTCATCCATCCAAAACCGGAAGTTGTGATATAGTCAAACTCGGTACCTACATTGCCGTATTCTGCATAAACCTTGTGTGTGCAGGCCACAACGTCGTATTTTTCGGGTATAGTGCCGTTGTAATCTACGGCATTTCGGGTAATCATCCACAGCCAACGATAGATACATTGTTGGGCTTCATCGAGGAAGCCGTAACGGACCAAGCCGCGCCAAATCAGCATTTGGTGGGGTGCCCATCCGTTGGGGTAATCCCATTGGCGCTGGGGTTGGTCTTTGGCTATGTGCGACACCGAAGCTGCCGAAGTGGCCAGTATGCCTCCTTTGGCCAAGTAGTGCGTCATCAAGCAATTTTTTATTTTTTCGGCTTGTTCAGTCGAACATATACCGCTCCAAAGTGGATAAAAATTGGTTGCCGATTCAAATCCTGTTTGTTTGCCCGTATTCAAGTTGTAATCAAAAAAACTGCCCGCTTCTTCGTTCCACATGTATTTGTTCATGAGCATTTTTCTGGATGCAGCTTTTTCTACCCAGTAATCGGAATGGTAATATTTGCCTTTTGAGGTCTTGAATTTGTTGTTAAAGTAGGTTTTGATTAAATAGGCAAAATCCTTTTCGTATTTGTAAAGCAAGGCATTGAGATCTACACAATTGAGATCGGCGCAGCAGTCATCCAAACGCCAAGAGGTGTCGTGTCCGCTTTCGCGCAGGCTGCGATCGTGCCTAAAATACAAATCAAGGTCTTCGTCCACCAGCTGTCTTTGGCTGTACTTTTGTTCAAATTCTTGAAGAGAAAGGCCGTGTTTATGTGCAAACTTTTGCAAAACTTTTTCAAAATGACCCGGTTCGGTTTCAGGCGGCACACCGATTCCTTCTGCAAAATAGCGGTTCAGGCCGGTGGGTGATAATCTTTTTCCATCAACCATCCAAACGGTTTCATATTCTTTAATAGCCGTTTCCAAAGTTGCTTGTAACCACTGTAAATCTTGAACATTTCCGCTTTCAAAAACCTCTTTGATGAACGAGCTCAAAAAAGGAGGTTGTGTTCTTGTCAGGTAATAGGTTCGGTTTGCATTGAGAATTTTGCCATAGTGTTCTATTTGGTAGCAAAAGTTATCCACCATGGCTTTAGCCAAATCTACGCGGTCATCTAACAGCAGCCCCACCCCTTCAAAATAACTGTCCCAACCGTACATTTCGTTAAACCTACCGCCGGGCACAACAAACGGAACGCCTCTGTCATTTTCTATTTTTAAGGACAAAATCCCCGGCTTTTCATTGATGCTCAATACGTATTTGGGTGTTATTTTTTTGGGCAACACCACCAATTCCATTTCGGGATGTAAACGGGCTATTTCGGAAAAATACTTTCTGCCCACTTTATCTGTGCATGGTACATAAAGTCTTTGTTTATCTGTCGTTGCTTTTTCGTCACCTAAAATAGTGGCCAAGCCGTCTTTATCTATACTTCGGGTGAGGTCATTCCAAAAGTAATCTCTTATCATACGTGAGATCCTGTCGGCGGGTGCTTCATCAATTTTGGCAAGCGGTATTTCTGCTATGGTTTTTCCGGCTTTCTTTTCTAGAGCCAACTCTTGCAGCAAATTGGAAAGTTGATACGTACCGCTTACGGTATATGTCTGTCCGCCATGGGCTTCAAGGGTAAAACTTTTGGGGCCGGCATCTTCTTTGGTGATTTTTTTATCACCATCTGTGTCTTCCTGTGCCAACAAAGCGGTAAGGGTTTTTTCTATATCAAGCCTGAACTGCATTTTTGGATGTTAATTTTTTGAGTATAAAATACGAAATCAAAAGAAAAGTCATGGGTATCAAAATAAAATAGAAAGCATTTTCAGGGCCTTTGTTTTTAAACAGCCAACCGGTAATCACAGACCCCATGGACCCTCCAACAGCCGAAAAAACTACGATAAGCCCGGTCATCGGGCTGTGCAGTTTTTTGGGCAATGCGCTCAACACTATCGAGTTTAAAAGCGGATAAATAGGTGCTATAAACAATCCTACAATGGGAAAGGCAAAACCTATAAGTGGAATATCTTTGACAGATTGTATGGCTTTGACCTCTATTCCGACTGTTTTGGGAAGAAGAAAAACGACCAAAAACATGGCTGTAACGGTGCAAAAACTCAACACCCAAATCCAATGGATTCTTCGGGTGAGTACACCCGCCAATAACCTTCCGACTGCCAGCGAAATAGCAAAAATACTCGCCATCATTATACTGACACTTTCCGGCAAGTGCAACACATTTTGGTTGAAGGTAGGTAGCCACGTCATGATGCCTTGTTCAATCATCACAAAGAGAAAAGCGCTAATGATAAACACCAAGGTTAACAGACGCGCCATCAATTTCATCATTTCTACGAAATCCTGGGCTAAATCCGCGCCAGGTATCTCGGGTGTTTTGTCAAATTTTGTAAAATATAAAAACAAAAAAGAGAGCACAGCTGCCGCTGCCAACAGCCAATAGACGCGCAACCAAGCATCCGGATTGGTATCGCTGTTGAAGGCGGGAAACAAAAAATACGCTAAGGCAATCCCTATCATAAAAACGCCTTCTATATTGCTCATCAGGCTGTTGTGCGCTTTGGGGTTTTCCGTCACCATCCCAATCATAGAATAGACGGATACTTTTATCAGGGCAAAGGAAGTACCGACGGTGGCAAAGAGCACTTTTGCAGCAAAAAACGAATTGCCATAAAACATAAAAATACAGGCAAAGGAAACCAAAGCCAAGGCGATTAGCATGGCTCTTTTGTAACCGATACGCGGCAAAAAAGAGGCAATGACAAAGGAAACTATGGCAATAGGCATATCTTTAAAAGGTTCCAAAATACTGGCCTGATCCTCAGCCACACCGTAATTATTCAGCGACTTTAGGATGACAATTCCGACGCTATTGAGCAAAATTGCAAACACAAAGTAATTGAGAAATAGCGAAATTTTAACCGATGTATGTTTCATCTGTTTGTTGTTTTAATTGATAAAAACCGCTTGTCGGTCATTGCTTCGTTTGGATGTAATCCGCTAAATACAGACCTTTATTTTTTTTTGATGTTACCAAAAATAGCCCACAATAATGCCGGTTACTATCAGTAGAATAATCGCCAATTTCCTATAGTTTTTATACCACGGCAACGGACGCAATTCAATAGTTTCTGCATCAAAAATGGCTTTTTTGTAGGTGTATTCTGCTACTTGATTAGCCGGAGGTGGTTCCGTTGCTAAACTTACCACCACATGAACCACTATACTGATTATAAACAAAATGGACGCTTTCCCCAGAAAATGTATTTCATTGATTGCGGGCACCCAATCGAAACCTTGTGACAGTATCATAAAAACCGCCAATGAAAAACCTACCAACAAACTCACTATAGAGCCTGTGCCATTTCCTCGTTTCCAAAACATGCCCAATATGAAGGTAGAAACTGCCGGTGGTGATGTAAAAGCAATCACGAGTTGCAAATAGGTCCAAAGGGAATCACTTACTTTCTCTATTTGCGGCACCCATAAAATAGCCAAAACCACCAAAATGGCAGTGGTAATCTGTCCGGATTTTACGAGTTGTTTGCTCGTGAGTTTCGGATTTATTTGGCGCACAAAATCCATAGTGACTAAGGTAGAAGCCGAATTAAATGTTGCGGAAACCGAAGACATCATCGCGGCCATAAGCCCGGCTACCACGAGACCCAAAATACCTGCCGGCAACAAATTGAACAACAAAACGGGATAGGTAAGGTTGGGACAATTACTCAAATCGGCACAAATTTCGCCGTTTGTCAGTTGGTAGTTTAATCCGGTAATATCTAAACTATTGAAGAGTAAAAGTGCTAATATACCGGGCACAACCATGATAAAGATAACAGGAAGCTTGAGCAAACCGGCAAAAAGGGCACCCATGCGTCCGTGGTTCAAATCTTTGGCACCTAAAACGCGTTGTACCATAAATTGATTGTTAGCCCAAAAATAGAAACCCAACAATGGCACACCTGAGAGCAAACCCCACCAAGGCATAAATTCGTCGTTTGAGGGTCTAACCAAGCTAAACACTTCCTCAGAATTTTGCGGAATAAACTTTCCTTCGGCCAACCTGTCACCAAAATTGACATCGCCAGCTGCTAGCATGGCGTCTAGTTTTGTAGTCATCAAATTCCACCCGCCACCAAGCCGGTCGAAGGCAAAATATGTAAGCAGGCAAGAACCTAAAATCAGCAAAACGGCCTGTATAACTTCTGTTTGTATGACCGAATTCAACCCGCCGGGTATGGTGTAGGCGGCGGCGGCAACGGCCAAAATGACCAAAATCAAATCCGAATCCATCTGAGGAAAAACAAGGGTCAATACGATTTTACCAACATACAGTCCGGCAGCAGTATCCACCAAAATATTACCGACTACGGTGATAAAAGAAAAATAATACCTGGAACGGCTGTCATACCGGCGTTCCAAAAATTCGGGCATGGTATAAACCCCGGATCGCAGGTAGAAAGGCAAAAAGAAAATGGCAAAAAAGATGAGCACCACTACGGCATACCATTCGTAGTTGTACACGTTTATGTTTGTCTGGTAGGCATCGGAAGCCAAACCTACTAGCGTAGAACTAGAAATATTAGCAGAAAAAAGCGCAATGCCAACAATGGGCCAAGTCATGGTTCTGCCACCGAGAAAATAATCTTCAGAACTGCTGCGTTTAGATTTAGAAATTCCGTAAATAATGATGCCGATGAGGTAAATTAAAATCACGGCAAAGTCTAAAAAGCTTAAGTTATTCATATCTAAAACGTTTTCGGAATGATTTAATGATTGGTTTGTTTAAGCGTGAAATTGGCAAACATATGAAGTAGCAATTAACAATAAGTCAAATTTAGTCTCTAAATTTTGTCGAATATACATTTTTCAATGAAAAGAAAAAAAAATACAACAGAAATTAATCAATTTTGCACAGTGTTCTGTTTTTATTTTTAAATTTATAGCACAACTTAAACTATGCAAGAAGTTACCCTCAAACAGATTGCTGAAATCCTCCAAATTTCGGTAACTACCGTATCCAAAGCGCTTAAGGATTACAAGGATGTAAGTCCTAAAACCAAGGCAGCGGTTCGAAATTTAGCGGCCAAACTCAATTATAAGCCCAACCCCACCGCATTGAGTTTACGCAATAGAGAAACCAAAATTATCGGCCTGATTATTCCCGAAGTGGTGCATCATTTTTTCGCAAGTATTATTCACGGGGTGGTTTTAGAAGCCGAAAATCACGGTTATTTGGTTATTACCTTAATTTCTAACGACTCTTACGAACTCGAAAAACAGCAAGTGGCCCTGCTACTCGACAAAAGGGTTGATGGCATTTTAGTTTCACTCGCCGGTAGCACCGTTCACACCCACCATATCAGTCAAATTATCAAAAAAGAAGTGCCGCTTGTGATGTTTGATAAAATTTCTGACGAAATTCGCTGTTCTCAAGTGATCATAGATGACTGGCAAGCAGCTTTTGAAGCTACAGAAAAGCTCATTTTGAGTGGTTGTAGAAAAATCATTCACCTCAAAGGCCCGGACGGACCCAAAACTTCCCTAGACAGGTTTGAAGGGTATAAAGATGCCCTGAAAAAACATCGCATCCCTTTCCATCCTTCTTATGTTTACACTAGTAAAAACGTGAGCATAGAAGATGGTTACAAACTCACCGAACAAGCCCTGAAAGACCATCCGGACATAGATGCTGTTTTTTGCATCACAGATTTGGTGGCGGCAGGCGTACACAAGTATTGCAAAAATCATCAGATTAAAATGCCTGAACAGATCTCCATCATCGGATTTTCTAACTGGCTCATCTCCGAGCTCATGAGCCCATCTTTAAGCACGGTCGATCAACCCGGTTACGAAATGGGTATCAGAGCCGTCAATTTACTCATTCAAGAAATTGGTTCAAAAAAGAGCGATGAAAAGTCAACGTTGCAAAAAATTGTTCTGCCTACTAAAGTTTTAATGCGAGAAACCACGCGTTAGTTGTTGCTGTAATTCTATCAAATGTTTAATATTGCCCATTGTAAAATAAAGCACGTAATCAAACAGTTTATCAATCTGAACGCTTAATTTTGCAATTCATTTAGAAAAATACCATGGGCAAAAAACACAAACTTTCGGATGCTTTGGCATATCACCAGTACCCAAAACCCGGAAAAATCGAAGTCATTCCTACTAAAAAACACAGCTCCCAACGCGATTTGTCTTTGGCATACTCTCCCGGCGTGGCTGAACCTTGCTTGGCTATTGAAAAAAACAAGGCAGATGCCTACAAATATACCATCAAGGGCAACTTGGTAGCGGTCATCACTAACGGAACTGCCGTTTTGGGCTTGGGTGATATAGGCCCGGAAGCCTCCAAGCCAGTGATGGAAGGGAAAGGCCTGCTCTTTAAAATCTTTGCCGATATTGATGTTTTTGATATAGAACTCGATACCAAAGACATCGACAAATTTGTAGAAACTGTAAAAACCATAGCACCTACTTTTGGCGGCATCAATCTAGAAGACATCAAAGCGCCTGAAGCCTTTGAAATTGAAAGACGCCTCAAAGAAGAGTTAGACATACCGGTTATGCACGACGACCAACACGGCACAGCCATTATCTCTGCGGCAGCACTCCTCAATGCGGTAGAACTGGCCGGTAAAAAAATGCATGATATCAAAATGGTCATCAGTGGTGCCGGTGCTGCTGCCATTTCGTGTGCTAAGCTTTACAAGGCTTTCGGGGTACAAGGACAAAACATGGTTATGTTTGACAGCAAAGGTGCCATCACCAAAAGCCGAACCGATTTGACCTGCGAAAAAGAAGAATTTGCCATAGACCGCGAGGTAGAGAATTTGGAAAAGGCTTTGATAGATGCAGATGTTTTTATCGGGCTTTCCAAAGCTGGCATTCTCAAGCCACAAATGTTGAAAAAAATGGCAAAAAATCCCGTTGTTTTTGCCATGGCCAACCCCGATCCGGAAATAGATTACCCACTAGCCATCAAAACCCGAAAAGACATTATCATGGCTACGGGAAGATCAGATTATCCCAATCAGGTAAACAACGTGCTCGGCTTTCCTTTTATATTTCGCGGTGCGCTCGATGTAAGGGCAACAAAAATTAACGAAGCCATGAAGATGGCTGCCGTAAAAGCCTTGGCCGAACTCGCCAAAGAGCCTGTGCCCGAGCAGGTAAATATTGCCTATAGCGAAACCAAACTTTCCTTTGGCAGAGACTATATTATTCCCAAGCCCGTAGATCCCAGACTGATTGCCACAGTTCCGGTAGCAGTAGCAAAAGCAGCCATAGAATCGGGCGTGGCAACTTGTAATATAGACGATTGGGATCGGTATGTGGATGAGTTGCATGCCCGAATGGGTTCCGAAAATAAAATAATCCGCATGATGTTTGACCGTGCCAAAAAGAATCCGAAAAGGGTAATTTTTGCGGAAGCCGATCACATCAACGTAATCAAAGCTGCACAAATAGTGCACGAGGAAGGTATCGCCATTCCAATATTGCTAGGTAAGAAAAACATCATCATCGAACTAAAAAAAGAAATTGGCTTCGATGCCGATGTCGCTATTATCGATCCAAAATCTGACGAAGAATGCGGCAGAAAAGACCGTTATGCCGACGTGTATTGGAAAGCGCGCAAAAGAAAAGGCGTTACCCGTTTTGCCGCAGGAAACCTGATGCGCGAACGCAACTATTTTGCAGCCATGATGGTAAACGAAGGCGAAGCAGACGCCGTCATTTCGGGTTATTCGAGAAATTATCCCTCTGTGCTCAAACCCATGCTCGAACTTATTGGTCCGGCCAAAAATGTGCACCGCGTAGCCGCGACAAACTTGATGCTCACCAGACGAGGCCCTATGTTTTTGTCTGACACGGCCATCAACATAGAACCGGACGCTTTTACGCTTTCAAAAATAGCCGCAATGACGGCAAGGGTTGTAAAAATGTTCGGAATTGAGCCCGTTATGGCTATGGTTTCTTTCTCAAACTTTGGCTCATCCAAACACAAAAACGCCACAAAAGTTGCCGAAGCAGTCTCGCTGTTACACGAAAATTATCCGCATCTTTCTGTTGACGGAGAGCTTCAGACCGATTTTGCGCTCAACGAACATCTTAGGGAAAGCACCTTTCCCTTCAGCAAACTTTCAGGAAAAAAAATCAATACGCTTGTTTTTCCCAACTTGGATGCCTCTAATATCACCTACAAACTGCTGAAAGAACTCAACGAAGCAGATTCTATCGGTCCTATTTTGATGGGCATGCGAAAACCGGTACATATATTACAACTCGGTGCCAGCGTGGACGAAATTGTCAATATGGCGGCCATCGCCGTTATTGATGCCCAAGAAAAAGAAAAGGTAAAATAAAATTTTTACATTTGGTCTCTTTTCAAGCTCGTCCAATTTTATGATACACCACCTCAACGGAAAACTGGTAGAAAAAAATCCGACACATCTTATCGTTGAATGTTCGGGTGTGGGTTATTTTTTGAACATTTCACTGCACACCTTTTCAAAAATAAAAGACGAAGAAAACATACTGATATTTACCCATCTCATCGTCAGAGAAGATGCGCATATTCTTTATGGTTTTGCAGACCGATTTGAAAGAGAGATGTTTGAGTTGTTACTCACGGTTTCGGGCGTTGGTGCCAATACGGCACGTACCATTTTTTCTTCAATGAGTCCGGAGCAGGTTAAAAATGCTATTCTGCATGAAGATGCGCTGAGTATTCAAAAAGTAAAAGGCATTGGTGCCAAAACGGCCCAACGCATTATTCTGGATCTTAAAGACAAAATCATCAAGGTATATCCGGAAGATGTTAAGACTGAGTTTTCAGGCAATACTATTAGAAACGAGGCGTTATCTGCTTTAGAAGTTTTGGGATATCCCAAAAAACAAACGGAAAAAATCATAGACAAAATTATTTCTGAAAGCCCCGAGGAAAAAATTGAAGATGTCTTAAAACGCGCATTAAAAAATTTGTAAAAGAATTGAATACACTTTACAATTTTTACTTATCCGCTTTCAAAAAGGCGGTGCTTGGGTTTATCATCTTGATGGGGATTGCTGCATACAGTCAGGAACCTCAGCGAACTAATGACACCATTCCTACGTATTCACTGGGCGAAATCGTTCTTAAAAACCCCAATAGTATTGTTGCCAAATACGCCTACGACCCGGTGCTAGATCGATATGTGTACACTGAAAAAATTGGCGCCTTCAACATCAACTACCCCGTGATTCTTACCCCTGCCGAATATCAAAAATTGATATTGGAAGAATCCATGAAAATTTATTTCAAAGAGAAGGCTGCTGCACTCAGTGGAAAAACGGAAGAAGCCAAAGAAGCGCAAAAAAATCTATTGCCCAATTTTTATGTCAATTCCAGCTTCTTTGAATCCATTTTTGGCGGCAACACCATAGAGCTTATTCCTCAAGGTTCTGTTGATATGGATATCGGCGTCCTCTTTACCAAACAAGACAATCCGGCACTGTCACCCAGAAACCGATCCAATTTTACTTTTGACTTTGATCAACGTATTCAGGTGAGTTTGCTCGGAAAAGTGGGCACACGTCTCAAAGTCACAGCCAACTTTGACACAGAATCTACCTTCGATTTTCAAAATCAAGTCAAACTCGAATACACGCCCAACGAAGACGACATCATCAGGAAAATAGAAGTGGGAAATATCAGCATGCCGCTCAACAGCTCGCTTATTACCGGTGCTCAGAGCTTGTTTGGTGTAAAGACAGAACTTCAATTTGGAAAAACCAGACTGACTGCCGTTTTTTCTGAACAGCGATCGCAAACGCGCAACATACTTGCCCAAGGCGGAGATGCCCTTGAGCGATTTGAGGTTTTTGCCTTAGATTATGATGAAAACAGACATTTTTTCCTGTCTCAATTTTTTAGAAATCAATACAGTCAGGCACTGGCAAGCTATCCCTTTATTAGATCTGAAATACAGATCACCCGCCTCGAAATATGGGTGACCAACAGAAACTCCCGAACCGATAATGTCAGAAATATCGTTGCCGTGCAAGATATTGGCGAATCCAGGTTTATCAATCCGCAAGGACAAGAACTGACCACCATAGGTTTAGACAATCCGCCTGCCAATTTTTTCAACACTGCACCCAACACCACTCCGGACAACGCCAACAACAAACTCAATCCTTTAGAAATAGGAACGGCCAACTCTTTTTTCAATGCGCAAATCAGGGATATATCAAACATCCAAGCCGGTTTCAACACGATCTCCCCGGCTGAAGGGGTCGATTTTGCCACTCTGGAAAACGCCCGAAAGCTGGAAGAAAACGAATATACATTAGACACCCAACTCGGTTATATTTCACTAAACCAAAGGCTCAGCAACGACGAAGTCATTGGCGTAGCTTTCCAATATACCTTTCGCGGCGAAGTTTTTCAAGTGGGTGAATTTGCCAATGATGGGATTGTAGGTTCGGAAACCGTCAACAATGGAAATGGTGCCGAAATTGCCACCAACGCACTCATTGTAAAAATGCTAAAAAGCAACCTCACGTTGGTCTCCGAGCCCGTCTGGAACCTGATGATGAAAAACATCTACGATTTGAACGCCTTTGGGCTGTCGCAACAAGATTTTAAACTCAATATTCTATACATCGATCCGCAACCGCTCAACTACATTACCCGAGCCGAGGGCGGTCCTCAATTGCCATCAGATGTAGAACTCACACCCTTGCTCGAAGTGTTTAACGTAGATAAACTTGACCAATTAAACGACCCTGTGGGTGACAAAGACGGAAATGGTGTGCCCGATGGCGACGGTTTTTTTGATTTTTTGCCGGGTATCACGGTAGATGCCACCAACGGACGTATTATCTTCACAACTGTGGAACCCTTTGGCAGCCATCTTTTTGAAAAATTGCGTTCCAACCCCGGTGAAGATTTTGCCAATCCAAACACCTATAATGCCAACCAAAGCAAATACGTATTCAACAGGCTTTATACATCTACCAAGGCTTCCGCTTTGGAAAACAGCGACAAAAACAAGTTTCAACTCAGAGGAAGTTACAAATCTAGCGGGGGCGATGGCATTCCCTTGGGTGCCTTTAACGTGCCCAGAGGCTCAGTTACGGTAACCGCCGGTGGCCGAACACTCACGGAAGGCATAGACTACACAGTGAATTATCAATTGGGGCGCGTACAAATACTCGATGAATCGCTCAAGGCATCTAACACACCCGTACAAGTTTCCGTAGAAAACAACAATCTTTTCGGACAACAAACCAGAAGGTTTTCGGGTATCAATGTGGAGCATCAATTCAACAAAAAGTTATTGCTAGGTGCCACACTTATGAATTTGAACGAAAAACCACTTACCCAAAAGGTAAACTTGGGATCTGAACCGGTAAACAACACCATGTTTGGCATCAATATGAACTATGCTACAGAAGTGCCTTTTCTGACGCGATTGGCTAACAAGTTGCCCAACATCGACACAGACGTCCCTTCCAATTTGAGTTTCAGGGGCGAAGCTGCCTTTTTGAAACCGGGTGCGCCCAAGGCTACAGAGCTCGGCGGTGAAGCCACAACCTACATAGATGATTTTGAAGGCGCACAAACTGCTATAGACATCAAGTCGCCCTTGGCATGGAGCTTGGCTTCTACACCTGTAGGCTTTGGCGGAGAATTGCCCAATAATTCATTAGAAGTTGGTTTTAAAAGAGCCAAGCTGTCGTGGTACACCATTGACCCTACTTTTTTTGCCGGCGGACGCCCAGCAGGCGTTTCGGTTGACGATATTTCCAGCAACCAAACGCGAAGGGTTTTTATTGATGAAATTTTCCCGCAAATTGACCTGACAACCGGGCAGAGTGCTGCCATTCAAACATTGGATTTGGCTTATTATCCGGACGAGCGCGGCCCGTATAATTACAATCCCGCTTATGTAAACAACATCGACAATCCTGAAGATAACTGGGCCGGCATCATGCGTGGCTTGTCCAGCACCAACTTCGAACAAACCAATGTGGAATTTATCCAGTTTTGGGTACTCGATCCATTTACAGAAGAGGGAAACACCAATCAGGGTGGTACATTGACTTTCAACCTGGGAAATATATCAGAAGACATCCTGAAAGACGGCAAAAAACAATATGAAAACGGACTTCCAAAAAATGACCAAAGTACAGTCATTACTAACAGAACCGCGTGGGGTATCGTGCCGGCCAATCAATCTTTGGTGTATGCATTTGACACAGGAGGAGGTGAACGACAAAATCAAGATATTGGTTTTGACGGTTTGACAGACCCTTTCGAAGCTTCAGACCCCGACCCTCAAATTAACAGCATCAAACAAAACTATGCCGGATTTGAAGACCCCGCCGCAGACAATTATGTGTATTTTTTGAATCGGGAAGGCTCTATACTCGAACGATATCGCGATTTTAACGGTTTGGAGGGCAATTCACCTGAATCTATCAATGCGGCCAATCGTGGCAATACCACCCAACCCGATGTAGAAGACATCAATCGCGACCAAACCATGAATACGCTCGATGCGTATTTTGAATACAACATACCGATACGTCCGGGCATGACTACCGAAAATCCGCTGATAACCGATATACGAGAAGTAACGGTTGACGTGCCAAACGGACAACGCACACGGGCGCGATGGATTCAGTTTAAAATACCGGTTTTTAATCCGGACAGGGTGATTGGCCCAATTGAAGACTTTCGATCTGTTCGCTTTATCAGAATGTTTATGAATGGGTTTGAACAACCTACTATACTTCGGTTTGGAACCTTAGACTTGATTCAGGGCGATTGGCGACGTTTTTTGGCATCACTCGACGAAAACGACCCCAATGTTGACGACGACGATACGGATTTTAACGTAGCCGCCGTGAACATACAAGAAAACGAAGACCGTACACCTATTCCTTATGTAGTACCACCGGGTATAGACCGTCAAAGACTTTTCAACAACAATGTGTTGATTCGTCAAAATGAACAGTCGTTATCGGCGCAAGTGTGCGGGCTCGAACCGGGCGACTCCAGAGCTGTATTTAAAAATGTAAGTCTCGATATGCGTCAGTTTAAAAAATTGCGCATGTTTCTACATGCAGAATCTATTCAGAATGAGTTTCCGCTGATAGAAGATCAAATGATTGCCTTTGTACGCATGGGCAATGACTTTACCAACAATTTTTACGAGATAGAAATCCCATTGAAAGTAACCCCCTTTGGCGCACGCGATGCTGAATCTATTTGGCCTAAAGCCAATGAGATAGACCTGTCGCTTTCACTGCTGCAAGTCATAAAAGTTCAACTGCTGACCAATCCCGATTTAGACCCCACTATCGTTAACTTTTTCAACGAGGTAGATTTAAACCCCGATGCGGCTGACAAAGTCAATCCGCTGCGCATTGGTATTAAAGGCAATCCGAGTATTGGTGACATCAGGGCTTTGATGGTGGGCGTGAGAAACCGGTCAGGCACCGAGCTTTGCGGCGAAGTCTGGTTCAACGAGCTCAGGCTGACCGACCTCGACCAAAGCGGCGGTTGGGCCACCACCGGCAATTTGGATGTGAATATGGCCGATTTCATGAACGTTACGGCCACAGGCAGGTACAGCACTATCGGCTTTGGTGCCATAGACCAAACCCCCAACGAAAGAAGCCGAGAAGATGTGCAGCAATACGATTTGCTCACGACCATCAATTTGGGACAATTGCTTCCCAAAAAATGGGGCATTCAGCTGCCTTTTACCTATGGTGTTTCTGAAGAAATCCGAACGCCCGAATACGATCCGTTTTTTCAGGACATTAAGCTGGATATTTTATTGGACAATACGGAAGATCCGGAGGAACGCAGGCGCATTGAGCGGCAAGCGGAAGATTATACCAAACGGCAATCCATCAATTTCATAGGTGTCCGAAAAGACAGAACCACCGAAAAAAAATCGCAGGTGTACGACGTTGAAAATTTAACGTTCAACTTTTCGTATAACGAAGTGAACCAACGTAGTTTTGAAATTGAAGAATTTTTAGATCAAAATGTACGAACGGGGGTTTCCTATAACTACAACTTCAGGCCCAAAAGTTATGAGCCGTTCAAAAACACCAAATTTATGGACAAGAGTGCCTATTGGAAACTCTTGCAAGACATCAATTTTAATTACTTGCCTTCGAGCATCAGTTTCAATGCCAATTTTCTGCGTTTGTTCAACAAACAAAAGTTTAGAGAGGTGGACATCGTAGGTATTGGGCTAGATCCGCAATTTACTCGAAATTTTTCCTTTGACTGGCAGTACAACATCAATTGGAATTTGAGCAAAGGGCTTCGCATGAACTTTACGGCATCGCGCAACAACATCATTCGAGATTTTAACAGAGACCCCGATTTACCACTCAATGACGTAGGCGTTTGGGATAATTTTTTTGATACAGGCGACCCAAACAGACACAACCAAAGCCTGGGAATCAACTATGAAATTCCCATCAACAAAATTCCCATTTTCAAATTTATCAAAGCCAATTATATTTACACCGGCGATTTTAGCTGGCAACGCGGTTCGCTCTTGTTTAATAGCATTCCGGACGAAAACGGCGATACTTTTGACTTGGGTAACACTATTCAAAATGCCAACACCCAAACCTTTACAGCCAATTTGGATATGGATCAATTCTACAAATACGTAAAATTGGTCCCCAAAACCCTCAATAGAGGACAGAATACCAATTTGGGCGGTAGGGCATTGCCACCTAGGCCGGGTGTTCCGCCCCAACCGGCACCAAGCGATGAAAAACCGAAGAAAAACAAACGAATAAAGACCGAATTGAGCGGTGCTGACAAAGCCTACAACGTGGCTATCAAAGCACTGACGAGTGTGAAGAGAATACAAGTGAATTATAGAGAAAACAATGGTACGGTTCTACCAGGTTACCTGCCATCGCTTGGTTTCTTTGGTACCTTAAAACCCTCGTTCGGTTTTGTTTTTGGTAGCCAAGATGACATCCGTTTTGAAGCGGCCAAAAAGGGTTATTTAACCATATTTCCCGAATTTAACCAACAGTTTTCTCAGGTAAAAAACGAACAACTCGACATCACGGCTTCCGTAAATTTGCTCAAAGATTTGACAATCGATTTGGTGGCCAACAGGCTTGAATCCTCAAACTTTACCGAACAGTTTAACGTTCGTGACGATGGCACTTTCACTTCGCTTTCGCCCAATACTTTTGGCAATTTCAGCATCTCAACCCTGATGATTAAGACCGCATTTGACAAGAGCAGTGTGGACAAATCTAGTGCCTTTGAAGAATTTCGCCGCAATAGAATTGTCATTGCCCAGCGGCTTGCCGGAGAACCTATAAACCCAGATGCAACCAGCTTTCCGGACGGGTTCGGACCAAACAACCAAGCTGTGATGCTGCCGGCTTTTCTGTCTGCCTTCACAGGTAAAGATGCCGCCGATATTCAATTGGGTGCTTTTCGCGACACACCCATTCCCAACTGGGATGTAAAATACACAGGCTTGATGAATTTTGCTTGGTTTAAAAGAAATTTTAAAAGATTCTCTTTGGCACATGGCTACCGATCTACCTACACCATAAACGCTTTCAACTCTAACCGCAACTTTGAAGAAGGTGTAGAAAAAAGAGATGCAGCCGGAAATTTCCTCAACTCAACACTTTTTACCAGCATCAATTTGGTAGAGCAATTCAGCCCTTTGATGCGGATGGATTTTGAACTGAAAAACGATTTAAAAATTTTAGCTGAAATACGCAAAGACCGGGCATTATCTTTGAGTTTTGACAACAATTTGCTCACGGAAATTCAGGGCGACGAATTTATTTTAGGTGTCGGTTATCGCATCAAAGATGTGCCGTTTACAACCAACCTAGGCGGACGCAGGGTCACCAACCGAAACGACCTGAATATGAAAGCCGATTTTTCGTTGCGAGACAATGAAACCATCGTGCGGTCGATAGACACGGAAAACAACCAAACAACAGCCGGACAAAAAATATGGACATTCCGCTTTACGGCAGATTATGCGGTGAGCAGCAACTTTACCACCTTGTTTTTTTACGACCATACCTTTTCAGAATTTGCGATTTCAACCGCCTTTCCGCAAACCACCATCAGAAGTGGTGTAACGCTTCGATACACCTTCTAAAAATTTGCGCATTAATGTTAGGATGAAACAGTCAGAAATTTTACTTTTGTCAATAAACAAAAAACTTTATGAACTTTCCTGCTGATTTAAAATACACCAAAGACCACGAATGGGTGCGTGTTGAAGGCAACATCGCTGTAGTTGGCATTACAGATTTTGCCCAAAAAGAATTAGGTGACATCGTGTATGTAGAAGTTGAAACGGAGGGTGAAACCCTTGAAAAAGATGCCGTTTTTGGTACCGTTGAAGCTGTAAAAACTGTTTCCGATTTGTTTTTGCCGCTGAGTGGCGAAATTATAGAATTTAACACCACTTTAGAAACAGAACCTGAGTTGGTCAACTCAGATCCTTATGGTGCCGGCTGGATGATCAAACTAAAGATACAAGACGAAACAGAATTAGAATCACTGATGGACGATGCTGCGTACAAAGAAGCCGTGGGCGTCTAAAAATAGTATTGCCGCTTGGCTACTGTTTGGTTGGATCGTTTTTTTGACGGTTCTAAGCTTGGTTCCTATTAAAATCCCCGATCAAAAGTTACCTTCAAATAGCGACAAGTGGGTGCACGCTTTTTTTTACTTTGTGCTTACCGTTTTAGTTTATTTTAATCTCACACAGCGACTTAAAAAATCCGCTCAACACCTCTTGATTATTGTTGCTATTGTCTTTTCAGTAACTTATGGCATTATTATTGAGGTTTTACAAGTAGCATTTACCAATTACAGATCTGCGGATTTTTTAGACATATTGGCTAATCTTTGTGGTTCTTTGTTGGCGAGTGTAATCATTTTCTTGTGTACAAAATATAAATTATCATAAAAAAATATTTTTTTTTGCGCAATTGAACACTATTTTTTTATATTAGCAAACCTATTAGAAACCAAAATTATGGAACCAAAAAAGAATCCAAAAGTTGATTTAACCCGTAGAAGCGGGCTGTTTTTCCAAGTCGGTCTTGTAGCAGTTTTACTGATTACATGGATTATGATTGAATGGAAATCGTACGATCGCTCGAATATTGACGTCGGTATGGTAAATATGGACGAAATGTTTGAAGAAGAAATTCCGGTAGTAGATTTATCAACCCCGCCACCACCACCGCCACCGCCACCTGCTGCTCCTGAGGTACTCGAAGTTGTGGAAGATGAAAAAGAAGTAGAAGAAACGGTTATCCAATCTACCGAGGCTACACAGCAAACTGAAATTGTAAAAGTAGAAACGGTTGAAGTGGAAGAAGAGGTTGAAGATGTATCCGTACCTTTTGCCGTCATTGAAGATGTTCCGCTATTCCCCGGTTGCGAAAAAGTAGCCAAAGATAAAAGAAGGGATTGTTTTCAAGAAAAAATGAATGACCACATCAGGGATAATTTCCAATATCCTGAAATTGCACAGGAAATGGGCATACAAGGTCGCGTATATGTACAGTTTACCATTGCTAAAGACGGAAGCATCACAGATGTTCGCATGAGAGGTCCGGACAAAAATTTGGAGAAAGAAGCTGCTAGAATTATTTCTAAGCTTCCCAAAATGATACCCGGCAAACAGCGCGGTAAAGCTGTAAAAGTTCCCTTTAGTATTCCTATCAATTTCAAGCTTCAATAAGGAACTGAACACCTCATTATACAAATCCCGTCATTCAATTGTCGGGATTTTTTTTTGAAACCTAACAAATGTCATGTTTTCAATATTTTAGGTAACGTAATTTTGATACGTAAACAAATGTTTTGTCTAACCTAAATTGCAAAACCATGATACCTAAAAAAAATCCAAAAGCAGACATGAGTCGCTATAGCGGACTCTTTTTTCAGATTGGCTTAGTGGTTATGTTGGGCGTCACATACATCGGAATGGAATGGAAATCTACTGAAAGTAGCGACTTGTCTTTGGATACGATTACCATGGATAAGTCTTTTGAAGAAGAAATTCCGGTAGTAAACCTCAACGTTCCGCCGCCACCACCGCCACCGCCTATGGCAGCAGCCCCGGAAGTACTTCAGGTTGTTGACGATCAAATTGATATAGAAGAAACGGTGCTTCAATCTACCGAAACCAATCAAAACCAAGTGTTGGAAATTGTAAAATTTGAAGCCGTAGAAGCCGAAGAAGAAGAGGAAGATGTAATTGTTCCGTTTGCTATCATCGAACAAGCACCTATATTTCCCGGCTGTGAAAATGTACCAAAAGACCAACAGCGCGAATGTTTTCAAACCAAGATGGACGAACACGTGCGAAACAACTTCTCATATCCGCAAGTTGCTTTAGAATTGGGCATACAGGGCAGGGTTTACATAGTGTTCGACATTGACAAAGAAGGCCGTATTACGAACATTAAAATGCGCGCACCTGACAAAAACCTAGAGAACGAGGCACGAAGAATTGTTTCTAAACTGCCCAAAATGCTTCCCGGAAAGCAACGCGGCAAACCTGTTAAAGTTTCATTTAGTTTACCGATAAATTTTGTCATTCACAATCAGTAACTGTCAATTTGTTTAGCTAAAAAAAGCCCCTAATTGGGGCTTTTTTATTGTTTATCAAGGTACCTACTACGGTTATTTGGCGCGATCACATTTATCCCAAGTACTTCATCAGTCGCACCACGCTATACAACATTCTTTGCACACCCATCAACAAAGAATTGGCCGAGTTGCCCACACAACATCAGCTGCAGCTTTTTTAAACATTGGTCAGCCCAAGGGAATAGACCAGTTCGTAATGCGTTACGCCATCGTCACGGCGGCGGCGTTGTATTTGTTGGCGCAGGTATGCACCTGCATAGTCAGCAGGTTTATAGCCGTGCAGCAGGCTGTGGCATTCTTCTATAATAGGCCAAATGGCTTGCGCATCGTCTTTTTGCCCTTGTGGCGCTAAGTGCGAGGTATTTGTGAGTTTAAGCGAGGCAATGTGCACCACTATGGTTGCGGTGGCCATTTGCCTGTTGGTAGGATTAAAGCCCCTTTCGCGGCCCACGTTAGTGTAGGTGGCGTTGCGCACTTCTATAAGGGCTACCGGCCACTTTACCGGGAAATTGGGTGAATAGTCGTCCAATTGGCCCCAATCTTCGTCTATGTGTTTTAAGGCAGCTACCTGTGCCAGCCTGTTGCGGGTGTTGTTGATGATTTCCTTCATTTTGCTAATTTTTAGGTCTTAGTTTGTTTTTAATGTCTGTGTCTATGCGCTTGGCCATGAGGTCGGCGTTTTCTTTTACGATGCCGTCCACCTGTGGGTGGTGGCCTATGAAGCGGCGTTCGGGTATCTTAATGGCTTTGCCCACGGGCATCAGCGCAAGGGCTTTCCACTTTGCAGCTTCCCGGTTTAGCCGCTCATTGCGTTGGTTTTGCCGGGTTGCGCCCCTTTTGGTTTTGCTCACAGCCCCGGAAGCTTTGTAGTACATAGCCCAAAAGAAGCGTTTCATTTTAGCGGTTACTTTTATTTCGCCACCTTCGTTGTGTATAGAGGCATAGGGCAGGCTGCTCACCCAACTCACCTGCCCGGGGCCTCGCACGCTCCGGATGCTTCCCCTTAGGCCGCCACCGCCCCGTACGTTGAGCAGTGTGCCTTTGGGGTTAAAGAGTTTGCGTTTGTCCCAAGCGCGGTCAAAAAACGCTTTATCCTCAAAGTTGCGGTCGAAGGCTTCGGAGAGGTCAACTTCTATGCCTTTGAGTAGGTCGTCTGTGAGGTCTGTGTTCATTTTTTGTTTATTTGCATAAAACTTATTACTATGGACTTAAACATTAAAACCGAACGGCTTTTTAAAATTCTTTTCAACGAATTGGCCGACGCCAAAGCACAATTGATATACCAAAACGGTATTTTGGCAGCTTTAGGCAAACACCTATCTTTACCTCCTGAATTGCTTTCTGACGTGCATCGCTCAAAGCTTTTAGAAAGACATCGGTCGTTTGTTGTTCAAGAGCTTTCTGCGCTGCTCGAATCTCAGTCAGAGGAAGTCGATGATTTTTTTTCGTCTCTTTTGGATTGATTTCTTGCATTTTAAAAAAGTTTTGTATATTTGCAGTGTCAGGCACGCGTGGCCGGGCAACCCTCAACCGATGATTTACTCATCGGTTGTTGTATTTTTAATAGTGACTACTTTTCCTTTATTAAGGAAGTGCACGCGGTCAAAACCATAAAATTCCCTGTTATTTTCGTTTAGTATTGCTGCTGCTCTCTTATTGATGATATTATCATCAAGGTTTAGCCGAGCATCAGATATAAGTACTTCAGCACCCTGTTTTGAAGCCCCGTTGGCGTTCCCGGTTATGTTTTTAATCGCCTTTGGTCTTTTCACATCTATATAACGGCCGTCAATAAGCAAGTCCGGGTTAGAAGTTTTGCTAGTTAGTCCGGGGTAAATTTTCCCTCTAAACAATATCTCAGACCTATCTATTATTGGCTGTATTTTAACAATCTTGCCTTCTCTGGCTATAGCTTTTGCAGCATTAAGCACATCCTTATAGTCTTCTGCCCGCAAGTCAACGAGTTCGTGTACTTCTACTTTTCCACCTTTAGTGGTATTGAAAACGCTGCTATATTGATTCTGTAAAGGCTTGCTGTAAACTTCCCGCTTTTGCTCAATTATGAGCTTTTTGGCTGCTGCTACATTGCCTTGTTTAAGCAACTCCTCAACGGCTAACTGCGCTCCCTGCACTTTCCTGTAAGGGTGTTTTGGCGGGAAGATCACTTTTCGCTTGCCGGGGTTAAACCGGAAGATGGCGGCTTTGTTCACACCGCCCTTGCCAAGCTGTGTAGTGGCTTTTTCGCCTTTTTGGGCAGCTTCCACAGGGTCAGACAGCTTGTGCTTGCCCGGGCGCACTTCTATGGCGATGCATCGGCAGTTCCAACCGTTGGGCGGGTAATAGCTGTCCCAAAAAGGGTCGCTTTTTGGCAGGGTGGTGTTGTGTAGCTTTTCGTGCGATTGGCGTACCCGCTCATCGTCGGCCGTGCGGTATTGTAAAACGAAATTCTCGTCCTCATCTAGTCGGGACCAACGGTCTGCTGCTGTGGCGGCAGCGTTGGAATAGTTAAACTCTGCTTCGAGCCAGCTGCTGTTGTAAGTGGACTGCAGGCGTTGGAAGTCTCGCTCAAAGGCCGCGAAAGACTTGCGTTGCCCTCTATCATCAGTAAGCAGCCTTGAGGCCTCGAAGAGTTGAGCATGGGTTTTGAGGCCTGAAAACAGGAATACGTCTTCCTCCAATGCCTTGCGCAAAGTGCCTTCCACTACATTGTCTTGCACGGCAGGTTTCAGTACTGCATTAGTGGCCTCGATAAGCTGTTTGTATTCCTTTACCTTGCCCAAATCTTCCGGTTGGTAGCCCTTGCGTTTAAACAACTTTTCAAAAGCTTTTAAAGCGGCTTTTAGCACGTTTTGGTTAATATCTCCGGCGGCCAATTGGGCAACCCCTTTGGTATTGCAGCCACACTTACACTCGGGCCCGTGGTAGAGCTCGTGCAAAGAATGGTGCAAAACTTTAAAGTATGCCGGAACAGCCCGCCCGGTTGCAGACGGGCTTAGTCGAAAAAAGGGTTGGCCGATAAGAGCTGTTGCTGTGGTTGTTTGTTGCCGGTTACCTTAATGCCAAAGGTTTCGGTCACCCACTCCGGGTCGACCTCAAAAAACGGCAGTGCCTCGTGTGTAATCTTCCACAATTGCTCAAGGTCTTGTGTTTCGGGGTACGCGAAGCTAAGGCCTTCTGTAGCTACGCCGAGCCGTACAAGGGCAGGCATCACTATGTCGTTCATATTTTGTTCAATGAACGAGAGGTCGGAGTTTATAAGCTGCTGTAGCACCTCACGTGCCGATTCGTCTTTGGAGCGGTTGCCGTTTACGGTATCTTGTGCCACGATAGCTCCGGATATTAGCATGGAGATTTCGCTATTTGCAAACTGCATGAGGCCCTTATATACATCGCCCGTGGTGTTGGCGGTGTCAGCAAACTCGAAGTGTTCAGAGTCGTCAATGATAAACCATGCCGCTGCGCCTTGGTCGATGAGCATTTTCTCTGCGCGGTTAACCATAGCTCGGTCTTGTGTATTGGTCTTAAGCACACGTGGGGGGATACCGAAAATTTCGCAAAGTTCGCTCCATGCACTTTCCGCAAAGCGTTTAAACAGTACGTGCGGTACGGCGTTGTTGAGTAATCCTAAGTCGCGATTGTCTCCAAATTCTAATATCCAAGTGCCGTATTCATTCAGTTCGCGGAAAGGTACGAACTTGCCTTCATCGGTGTAGTCCGGGAAAAAGCGACCTGTTCGCGGTTCAATGTTTTGACGGCGAAACAAGGTAGTAATGAAGCCTTCACCTTGCGTGTCGAGCTCTACAAGAGAATGCCCATAAAACCGGGAATCGATGATGGCTTTTATGATGTCAGAAAACCACTTGGCGGTTTGCAGCCTGTTCGTAAGTTCTTCGTTTCCTTCGCCGTTGGCATCTCTTATAATGAACTTTTGGCTGAGCGACATGAGCCTCCGATTTTCCACCTGACTCATTAGCAACGCATCCACCATAATCTCATCGTACAGGTTGTGAATGAGGTGGCGACGAGGGTTATCGGCTTTTCGCGCCATATTCAGTGCTTGGTTCCAGTTGAGCACGTCCATACGGGTGCGTGCCAATGACTTTTCTACGATCTTCGGGGTCTGCTTGCCGACCCGGGCGTTATGTGTGTTTTCCATGGCTAAAACTCGTGGTTAAATTTTTTTCTACTTCCAAAGCTGAAGGGTGTGTTTTCGGCGTCTGTTCCAAGATCAACCGTTGGCAGTGTAGAGAGATTTACCTCGCCATTAGCCAACTGCTTGAGCCAATTAACTGCCCTGTCGTAGCGTTCTTTGGCTTGCTCGTAGATGATATCGGCATTGCTCAGCTGCACAATCCACCACTTGGCGATGGTCTTGGTGACTTCGAGTATGAGCGGATTGCGTTCCGCTCCTGTGGCTGACATGATAGCATCGGCATCATACACGAAGCGACCGTCCATAAACTCTTTGCGTTGATTGGCCGTGAGGTAGCTGCGCACTTCCTCCTCGGCAGCTGCAAGGGCTTGCAGTACGATGTCGTCGTTGCCCTCGGTGATTTGCTCTATTTGATAGCCGTACATGGCTGAGGGCATATCTGTTTTGTTGAGAAACATATCTTAAAATTTACGGTTGCTTCTGTATCCTGCCCGGTAAGTGGTTTGCTTGCGGACAATGTTGTTTTTGATGAGCCAAACAGCACCTTCAAGCGCATCCGGGCCGTCTATGGTTTTGGCAGTGATGCTCACGCCGAGCATTTGATCTTCCATGCGTTGCATGTGCGGATTCCCTTTCTCATCTTGGTTGAATGTGAGCAAGCCCAAGCGGTTGAGTGGCTCAAGCGTACCTTCTATGCGATAGAACTTTTCGGGCTTTTTACGCGCATCCGGCGTAATGGGTAGGTGATGGCCTGTGTGGTTGGCGCGTTGGTAGATGAGCGGTAGGATTACTTGCTGATAGAATGGATCTTGTAGGCTGTTGTTTTCGATGTGTATGCGGTAGGTATCTACGTCATTAGTCTTGACATATTGCTCGGCATCATAAAGCCAATCCACAAACGCGGCATTGGTGGTTTGGTCGAGCCAAACTTTATAAACATAATAGTTAAGCTTGGAGAATCCTACTACCACAACAGATTTGGTACTGCCGCTGCCTTTGTCTTTATTGCTCGTAGCCGGGTCTGCATAAACCACTACCGCTTCACAGCTTTTCAGCTTAGGGCACTTACCGTACGTAATTTCCTTAAAGACATCGCCTTCGGAAATGGGATTATTGTAGTACTCCTTTTGGGCGGCGTTGTAGCTAATCTTGCTTAACACCCGGTCTATTTGCTGCTCGCTGTTTTTAGACGGCCAAACAGATTTCCCTTGTTTGTCTCTGATGTTTATCACTTCGTGTTTATCGGCCTTTTTGGCAAGCTCGGTAATGCAACAGTATTTGGAGATGATGTTGCCACAGACAATTAAGAGCAACGGATTGGAGATTGACCTTGTGGGTATCAAAGCTTCCTCAATCCATTTAACTTTTTGCTTGATCCTGTCACTATTTCGGCATTCCTCATCGGTGTCAATATCATCAATAAGAATCACGTCCGGTCTGTATTGGTCCTTTCGCGTTCCCCTTGGGCTTTGCCCGGCACCGAGCGCTCTGAAGCTTGCCCCTTTTTTAGTGGTAAACTCTCCGTTTTCCCATTGTCCCAATGAGGGTTGCTCTCCATAATCTTGCGCAATGCGTTTATTGTTTTCGAGCTCTGACTTGTAGGGCAGCAACAGTCTTTCGGCATTGTCATAGCTTGATGACACCAGGATGACATTCTTTTTCTTGCCCTGAAGGGTAAGGTTCAGTATTTCCATCATGGTGCGTGCGGTTTTGGCCAATTCTCTGGACCAAGAACGCACCTCGTACCATTCCGGGTGGCTTAATATACGCCTGCTCGATCTCTTATGAAAAGGAGCTGGTTCACACAGATAGTAGTGCGGGAAATAATAGGCAAACCAAGCCTCCGGATCTTTCTGGAGTTTTTCTATGCGCTTTAACCTATCGGCGGGGGTTTCGTTAACATCTACCGGGGTATGCCGCACGATGCTTTCCCTAAAGGCCTGCCAAAGTTTTTCGTATTGTTTGTCGGTCTGCCTTTTCATAGCATAGTTTGTATGTAGGCATCAAAATGCCGCGTAATATTTTGTGCCAAGGCAGTATCGGATTGAGACACGAAGCGTACAAACTTCATGGCGACTTCGATGGTTTCACCCACCCCGGCGTCGGATTCTAACTTCTTGATGGCATTGGCGAGCTTCACGAGCATATCAGCTTCTTTAGGCGTAGCCAAGCCTCCATCGTTTTTAGTGATTGAAGTTTGGAGAAGTTCCAATTGTTGTTGTAGATTTGCAATGATGGAATTGCGAGTAGCCGCGAAACTTCTTCGCTGGTTGTCCCATTTGCCTTCCTTCACCCATCGGCTCATTGTCTTCTCTGTAACGCCGACCCGCTCGGCTGCCTCTTTTTGGTTGAGGCCTTCTTTGATGATGAGCAGTTCGGCATGGTCTCGCTGTAGTTGCTTTCTTACGGCCATATCTTTTTACAGCAAAATGACTATTTAATTACCATTGAAAAAAGCAGTCGTAAGGCAGCCTTACAACTCTGTTAACTGTCTTTACAAAGCCTTTTTTATTTGGATGGGGTTGGGCAACTTTGCTCAAAAATCAGGATATGCCCTTTGTTTTAAACGACGATAATTATGTAAACACTTACGGCTTTTCGGTGCTCACCTCGGGTATTGACCTCAGCGCATTTGAAGATAACCCTGTGATGCTAGAGTCGCACCGAAATGACGCAGACTACACCATTGGGCGTTGGATTAACCTAACCGCAGAGGAATCGCGACTTTTAGCTGATCCGGAATTTGACGAAGAAGATGAAGGCCGTGCCCGGAAAGTGAAGTCGAAAGTTGACAGAGGCTTTATTAAAGGTGCCAGCATTGGCATTACATTCGACCCCGACAAGTTACTGCTCGTAGCGGGCAGGTTAATGCTCACGGCTTGCCGCTTGTTAGAAGCCAGTATCGTGCCGGTGCCGTCCAATTCAGGCGCCATCAGGCTCTTTAGTGTGGAGGGAAAACCCCTAGAAGACGCAGAAGTAAGAGAAATGTGCCTGAGCATTCAAAATGTACAAAACGTAAAAAACCATAAAATGAAAAAGTTCACCATCAGCCTTGCCGCACTTGCTGCTCTTGGTTTTGAAGATTCCGAACAGGTAGAGGAGACAAAACTCTCTTCTAAAATTGAAGCATTAGCGGCTGCCAATGCTTCTCTATCGGCCAAGTTAAAAGAAATGAACGATGCCGCCGAGGCCGCCTTAGCAGCCAAACGAACCGCCATGGTAGATAATGCCATTAAAGACGGACGCATTACGGCCGACAAAAAAGAAGCCTTTTTAAAACTGGCTACTGCCGATTTTGCCTTGGCTGAAACCACACTAAGCGCGCTGCCTAAAAAGCAGAGCTTTGCCGGCAGTGAACAGCCAGCCCAAGGCGAAGATATGACTATGGAAAAATTCCAAAAGCTGTCGGTTGCCGAGCAGTTGGCCTTTAAAAACGACCAACCCGAACTTTACAAAAAATTGATCAACAAAAAATAGAAAATCATGCCAGCTAATTTTCCAGAGATATGGTTAGACAGGGTCATTGAGAATCTGACATCCGCAGACGTAGCCCCTTTCCTTGACGGTATCCCCGAGTTGGACACCGAAGTCATTGAATTTGGCCAAGGCACCGCCACCGAGAGCAATGCCATCCATGTACCCACCACCGATTTTGAAGTTGATGTGCTCATCAACAACAACACCTATCCAATCCCGTTGCAAGCTTATACGGACGATGAGATCATCATCAACCTCGATAAGCTGCAGACTAAGGTAGTCACCATTAGCGATGACCAAGCTATGGGCGCGAGTTACGATCGTATAGATGCCGTGACGCGCAAACCTGTACAGGCCATCACTATTAAAAAGTTTGCAAAAGCCTTGCATGCCATTGCACCGCAAGCACACAGCGCAGATACGCCTGTATTAGAAGCCTCCGGTGCTGCCGATGTTAACGGCAGAAAAGCACTCTTGTACAAGGATTTGGTAGATTTGAAAGCTGCGCTCGACAAAATCGATACGCCCGTACAAGGACGCCGCTTGGTACTTTCGTCCGATCATTGGAACGATCTCTTGAAAGACCGTGACAACTTCGGTAATTTATTGATTGACTACCGCGAAGGCACAACTGCCCCTCGTATTGCCGGATTCGACATCTACCAATACATCAACAGCCCACGTTACGACAATGTCACTAAAGCCAAAAAGGCTTTTGGTGCGATACCTGCCGCCGATGACAGGGTAGCCTCTGTAGCATTCTACATTGATAACATTGCTAAGAAGACCGGGCTTACCAAGCAATACTTTGCAGATGCGCGCCAAGACCCCGAAAACCAAACCAATAAGTTGGCCTACCGCCACTATTACATAGCCTTGCCGTTTAGGGCTAAGCACATTGGCGCTATTATCTAAGCTGTGAGTGACGTTCTGCTGAACATACTGCTCGCTTTCGGCACCGGTGCCGCTACTTGGTTTTTTGCACGGCGAAAGAACCGGGCGGAGGCAGTGGCTAACGAAATTGAAAATGCTCAAGCTGCACTGAAGTACTACCGAGAAATGTTGGAAGACATTACCTCTAAGTACAAAGAATGCGTGAATGAGCTTGACAAGGTAAGAAAGCTCATTCGTGAATTAGAGGATAAGATTGATGCCTTGGCAGATGAGAATCGACAATTGCTGGAAGAGCTGAAGAAGTACAAGCAGCTCAACGGTAAAAAAGTATAAACCTTAATGAATAAAATGAAAAAGTTACTCATCATCCTGTTTGCCTTCGCCTTTTTGGGGGCATTCGCAAAAACACACAATCATGAAAACAATCCTGATGTTTCTGACGACACTGCAGCTTATCTCATGCAGTACGCGCAAACCCATTGTGGAGCGAGAGCTCATCAAAGTGACCGATACAACTTACGTAACGAAGACCGTGAGGGATACCGTTATAGTTACACGTCCTGCGGACACAGTGATCGTTACAGTACCGGTTGTTTAATTGAAGGATACTACCATAGAACGCAGGTCCAAGCACGCTACATTAGAACTGACAGAGAAAGCAGGTGTGATTACGGCTACGTGTCTGTGCGATTCGCTGCAAGCCTTGGTAAAGCAATACGAAACGACCATCAGGAGCTTACGGACAGAACTAGACCAGAGGCAAATACCCGTTATCACCAACGAGCTCACGGCTTGGCAACGCATATTTTACAAGGTAGGTTTAGCCGTTACGCTGATACTCGCCGGGGCAGGCATTTGGAGACTCATCTCAAAAAGGCTTAACCATGGCTAAAACAAGCAAAGGCACTGCCAAAACAGCGGGCAGAAACGTAAGTAAAAATTTATGCGGACCTATACGCTGCAACAAAAAAGGCCCGCGCAAACACAAAAAACAATAGGTATGAAACCCGAGCAAATTTTCAAACAGTACCCTAAAATAGACAGCTTCTTTGAAACTTCAGACGGAGCACAGTTTTTCACCGCCCAAGATGCCTCTGCACATGCAGGCAGCCTTAAGGACAAAAAGGTGAAAGAAATAAAGCGGCCTGTAAAAGCCACAACTCCTTCAGGTGAGGGCAAGGGCAAAGCAGCCGCAAAATCAACCGACAAAACTGAATAAAGATGTCACCACTACCAAGCGTTAACATAGCCTTCGAGAATGGCAATATAGGTGGCTCCCTTGCCACCCCCGACGGGGTGTTTGGGATGATCCTGCCGTGGACATCGCTGCAGTCTGGTACAAGCATGCTCATTAAAAGCCTTTCTGATGCCGTGGGCATTGGCATTGATCAGGTAAACGAGCCAAGAGCCTACCGTGCCCTGAAGCAATTTTACGATGAGGCCGGTACCGGCACAAAGCTGTGGATTATAGACAGCACTGCAGGAACAGGCAGCAACTTCTCTTTAACGGGCTCTGCAGCAGCCAAGCTTATGCAAGATTCCAATGGCGAAATCAGCATGATATTCGATGTTTACGACCACAATGCATCCGGCTTATTGCTCAATAATGCGCAAGGCATTGAGCAGGAGATCGTAGATGCCATAAGCGTAGCCACTGCTTTTGCAGAGAATTCTGCCGAAATCAACAAAAAACCGGTAATCATAGTGCTTGAAGCATACAACCCTGCTTTAAACCCGGATGGCACCGTAAATGTAGCAGCGTTGATAGACCTCACTCAACAAAGCAGCAACAGAACTGCAGTTTTAATGGGCAACGAGTTGCCTGTATCTTCAGCACTCGAAAACGGCTTAGGCACAGCCATAGGCACCCTAGCCGGGCGATTGGCAGCTACACAAGTACAGCGCAATATTGGCCGAGTAAAAGACGGCCCTGTGCGGCCACAAATGCTTTTTCTCGGTGATAAACTTGCAGAGGCAAGCGACCTCGATGCCATACACGAGAAAGGCTATATCACCTTTAGAAGGCACGTCGGCAAAGCTGGTTACTTTTTTAGTGACGACCCCACCGCCACAGCTACTACTGACGACTTCCGGTTTTTGAACCGCCTCCGGGTGATAGATAAAGCTTACCGCATTGCCTTTGGAGTGCTTACCGAGTACATCTTAGACGAAGTACCGCTAAACGCAGACGGCACCATCAATGCCATTTATGCCAAAAGCATAGAAGGCCACGTAGAGCGAGAGCTCGTGCAACTGATGACCTCTAACGGAGAGCTGAGTGGCGACCCTACTGACAACGACGACAACGGCGTGGTGGTGCAGGTAGATACTACCAACAACGTAGCCCAAAGCTCTACCATAAACGTAACCTTGCGCGTAAGGCCGTTTGGCCACGCCCGGTTCTTCGAGGTAAGCCTTGGTTTTGATATTAACGCAAACAACGTATAAGGCGGTGGTATCGCACTAGCCGTACGATAATTTATAAATTATGGCATTCAACAGTAGAGAATACGAGTGGGCAGACGTAACGCTCATCTTGGGCGGACGCGACCTGATAGGCATCAGGGCCATTAAGTACACCGAAAAGATAGAACGCGAGCCTGTGTACGGCAAAGGGCGCTTTCCGCACGCCATACAGTCGGGCAACGCGAGCTACGAAGGCGAAATAGCCCTGTTACAAAGCGAATATGAAGCCCTTGTGGCTTCTGCCAAAGGCAAGTCTATTTTATCGCTGTCGCTTGACTGCGAGGTTGCCTATGGCAACCCAATAGAGCTTAACGCTCTTGTCACCGATCGTTTGGTGGGCATTCGTTTTACGGAAGCCCCAAAAGAAATTAGCCAAGGCGATAAATTTATGGAGATCACCATACCATTTATCGCGCTCAACATTAAAAACCAAACCTAATGCCAAAAGTAACTAAAGAACAGATAGCAGAGTGGAAAGCCAAGCACGGCGAAGTGTATAAGTTGGCCATAGAAGACAAGGAATGCTACTTGCGGGAGCCCGACAGGAAAACCCTGTCTTACGCTACATCGGTAGGCCAAAAAGACCCGATGAAGTTTAACGAGATTATGCTAAGTGCCTGTTGGCTTGGTGGAGATGAAGACATCAAAACCCGTGACAGCTACTTCCTGGCAGCGAGCAGCAAGTTGGCCGAGCTTATACAAGTGAAAGAGGCCACGTTGGAAAAGCTTTAAGGGCTGCCGAAGTACAAGCACACGAATGGATACGCATTATCAACTCACAGTTGATGTACTATATGCACATAGCCCACCCGGACAGCCTTAGCGACCACGAGTGGGCTATGCGTTTTAAAGAGTTGGAATGGATTAGGAGAAAAGAGGCGGGGAAGTGACTAAGAAAAGAAAATTCTTTTTAAGAGAAAAGAGAAAAGTGTCACAAGGCCAAATAAGCAGCAGACGGTAAATAAAAATAGTAAAATAATCTTTGCTTCCTTTTTCTTTTGAGCGTCTCCTAAAGTGATAAAATACAAAACCATAAAGGGTAAAAACAAGTAACCTAAAAAACTGGAGTTATATATCCACTTTCCGAGATTGCTTATTGCTGATGTCACCCCAACAATTATGTAAATTGAAACAATAGTAGTTAACATGGCAGATTTATTAACATACACGCTTAGCCTTCAAGGCAATATGGATGCTAAATTACAAAAAATTGGCATAACAAGCGATACTGCCCTAAATAAATTTGCAAAACTTCAGCAACAGGCACTCCAATCTCAAAAGGTGATGAAAGACATGGGGGGATCGGTTGGAGCGCTTAGGCAGAAGCTTGAGCTTCTTAAGGCAGAGAAAGAATGGATACCGCGCAGCAACCTCACAGACATTCGTAAATACAACACAGAGATCACCAAACTCACCAAAGAGATAAACAAGCTTGATACGATCAACGGAAGTGCCTTTAAAAGGAATTTAAAAGGCGCTGTACAGGTTTTGCCCTTCAGCGAGCTCATCACTAATCCAGTTGCCCAAGCCGGTGTTGCTTTGTTTCAAAGTACCAAGATGGCGCTCAACTTTGAAGAGGGCATGGCTAAGATTAATACTACTGCCCAACTTAGCGATAAAGATCTAAATGGGCTGCGTAAAAAACTTATTTCTATAGGTAGAGACACAAATGCTGATCTTAATAGAGTTCCCGATGCCTTTGAAAAAATATTATCCCAAACAGAAGACGTGAGTTTAAGCGTGGACATACTTGAGCAAGCGCTTAAGGGGTCGAAAGGCGGTTTTACAGACGCAGATGTTGTAGCTTCTGCATTGGCGCAGACGTTGTCTCTCGTGGGCAAAGAAAACACAAATGCCCGCGAAGTTTTAGACACCCTTTTTGCTGCCAAGCGTGTTGGTGCCGGCGAGTTTGGAGACTTTGCACAATTCCTACCTAACCTTATAGCTTCGGGCAAGTCTCTGAGCCTTGGATTTAAAGAAACTGCAGGCATTTTTGCATTTATGACGGGAAAAGGACAAAGTGCAGAGCGCGCTGCAGTGCTGATGAATAATGCCTTCACCGTTTTGGGAAGAACCGAAATCACGGATAAACTTAAAGCTAATGGCATTGAGGTTTTCGACGCGGAGGGTGCAGTGAGAGGAATAGATAAAATTTTTACAGACCTCAACAAAAAACTAACAGGACTTACCGCTGAAGGCAAAGCTAATTTCTTAGACAGTATCGGCCTTCGCGACAAAGAGGCTAAGGCAGCCTTTGAAATATTAGCGAGCGACACAGAAAAACTCTCAAGAGCCATATCAGAAACTGCCAATTCTCAGGGCGAGGCACAGAAAGCTTTTGAGCGATCTCAAACAAGCATAGAAAAATTAAGAGGACTTTGGACAGACGTACAGGCTGTGGCTATAAGCTTAGGAGGAGCTGTAGCTACTGTATTGGGACCGGCATTTGCGGTATTGGCAATAGCTGTTAGCCCTGTGGTTGATGTATTGACTTGGTTTTTTGACGGCATCGCAGAAGGAAACCCATTGGTATTGACCTTCGCCGGAACAATTGGAATATTGGCTGCAATGATGAATTTCGCTGCAATTAAGTCAAAACTACTGTGGCTCTGGAATTTAAGACTGATAATTTCTCAAAAAGTATTATCGTTTTGGTTCGGCTTAGTGTCCTTTTCGCAGAAACTGCAAACCTTTTGGACTGCCGCTTTGGCTGTCGCACAAAAAGGGGCTGCAATAGCAACAGGAATACTTACCGGCGCACTGTGGGGTCTAAACGTGGCCATGGATGCCAACCCGATAGGTTTTGTCATCGCGCTGATAGTTGCGCTGATAGCTGTCGTAATCACCATAAAGCAAAAGTACGACGATTGGGGTGCTGCACTCTCTCTTGTCTTGGGGCCTATGGGGCAGATCATAAGGATGATCCAAGCATTTTCCGACAATTGGCAAAGCATCATCGATTCTTTCAAAACAGGTGGCTTCATCGCCGGAATCAAGAGGATAGGCTTAGTCCTTGTGGACACGCTCATAAAACCTGCACAGCAATTGGCCGAGCTACTCGACGGCCTATTTGGTGGCGATACCGTTTTCGGTAAGTTCGCCGATAAACAGAGGGAGGTGCGGGAGAAAATTAACACCGTGACCGAGGGCGAGAGAAAAGCTCGAGAGGTACAAACAGGCATTGAAGCTCCTGAGATTCCAGGACTCAGCACTTCTGAAGCTGCAAAACAGCTCGGCTTGACCAATTTTTCACCCAACCCCGAAGCCTCTAAATCCACCAATGCTGTGGCTATTGGGGGCACCAAGCAAACCACCATCAACATACAGCTCGGCAAGTTCTTTGAGACTATCAACATTACGGGTAAAGACTTCCGCGAAAACACAAGAGAGTTAGAAACGCAGGTAACCGATGCCATGCTCCGCGTGCTCGGTTCTGCACAAACTGCCGCCGTATGATAAGCAACAAAGACATATTGTTTGCCTCTTTGTTGGGCAGTAAGGTAGCCGAGGCTATACCAAGGCTCACCAACGTGCAAAACGAGCTCATGAAGCACGTGCTGCCGCCCATCCCGTTTTTGCCACTGCAGAACGAGGTGAATGTTGCAGAGCCCGACAGCGACATTTTGAACCCAAGCCGTAACCGGGAGCGGCAAGCTTCCAACCTCGCACTTGAGGCAAGGGAGTGGCGGGCAGACTTTCAAAAGACAGAGCAGCAGCAGTACTTTCCGCTGTCTTTTGCATTTACGCCTGATGGGCAGAAATACTTACTGCCCTACGAACCTTTTATTACAATAAAAGGGAGCAACAAAATTGTAAAGCGCGAAGTGGCCAAGGCAAACAACCTTAGAGGCACCATCAAAGAGCGCTGGAATGCCGGCGACTTTGAGATCAACATCACCGGCGTTTTGATAGGTGCAGTAGAGACGGGCAGATACGAAGAGTGCTTCCCTCGAGAAGATTTTAAGCTGCTCTTTGACTACTTGGTTCATGCCGGACCTATATGGGTGTTTTCAAGACCCTTACTCAACATGGGCATCACCAAAGTGGTGGTGGAAGAATATACTTTCCCTTTCACCAAGGGAGAGAACGTACAGGCATACGACCTGAAGTGCACAAGCGATGACAACTACTCCCTTTTGGTTCCCCTGAAGCAAGGAGAACCAGGGGTTGAATTTACAGACCGCCTCACCCCGGCGGCTTTAAATAATACAGGCAACTTAATACAAGGCTAATGTTTAAGATGGATTGGAAAATCACCTTGGCTAACGAGCGCGGACGATACCGGCTAATGCTAATAGACAGCGTGGAGATAGACAGCACCGTGGACAACCTCACGGACACCGCTGTGATCACCTTGCCGGAGGCTGTGATGAATAAGGTGTTTGACATACAACAGACCATTGACAGGGGCACGCAAGTGCGCATAGAACTCGGGTACGACGGCAGATTGGTTACAGAATTTGAAGGCTTTGTGCGAGAAGTAAACACTGACAACAAACAACTGAAGCTGCTATGCGAAGATGCCCTGCATCTGTTCCGTGTTCCTGTGCCCGATCGTGAATTTACCAACACTACTGTGCCGGAGATTGCACAGTGGCTCATAGACCAAGTGAGCTTAAAATATAAACTTAAAGCGGATTATAATGTAGGCTACGAAAAGTTTACCGTAAGCCAAGCGACTGCCTTTGACGTTCTCATGAAGCTACAGAGTGAGACACGGGGCAATATATGGTTCGACACCGCCAAAAAAGAGCTGCACATACACGCAGCCTACATAGAAAAAACCGGCGAAGTAAGCTACTCCATGCAACATAATGTAGAAGGTTCGAGCTTACAATGGAAGCGCGCCGAAGACCGCAAAGTTGAACTGACCATAGAAAGCACTGACAGTGCAGGAAGAGTCACCTCTATAACAAGAGGGACTACCGGAGGCGAAAAGATCACCCTGAAGCGGGAATCACTCACCGCCGACTCTTTAGAACTGATTGCCGAGAGCGAGCTGCGAAAGCGCAGTTTTAATGGTTTTGAAGGCTCGTTAGATGCGTGGTTAATACCACAGGCAAAGCCCGGATTTACCGCTTTTGTGCAAGATGAAGATTACCCGCATAAAGATGGCGCTTACTATGTTGTTTCCGTAAAAACCTCCTTTTCGGCTTCGGGCGGGAATAGAACCGTACAATTGGGCATAAAACTGAACTGATGGACAAAATTGCAAAAATACGTAGCCAACTCATCGGCAGCCAAGAACCACCCAAAAGGTACGCTCACACTGGTATTGTTACAGCTGTTGAAGGCAAGCACTGCAAGGTAAAGCTGCCGGGCGGTTTAGAAGTAAGCAACGTAAAGCTGGCTGCAACCATAGATGAAGACGAAAACGAACTACTCCTCGTGCCAAAAGTAGGCACCGCAGTGGTGATGATCAGCCTGACGGGGACTGAAAACAATCTCACAGTTATAAAAGCTGATGAAGTAGAATATGTAAGCTATCAACAAGACGGACTTGAACTGCTGATAGACAGCCGCGACGGTAAGCTGAAGGTAAGCAATGAACAGGAAAGCCTGAAGGACATTTTTGATAAGCTGATAGCCTTGCTCAGAGCATTTAAAGTGCATACGCCTGCGGGACCGTCGGGCACAGCTTTGGCAGACGTAGTAATTGAAATTGACGACCTCGAAGCAAAGTTTAACCGGCTTTTAAAATAGTTTTAAAAATGGCATTGGACAAATTGGTTTTAAAGAATAAAATAGCCTCACTACTGCAGGACATGATGACGCGCGAACAGACGTCTATCGATGAATTTGCGGAGCGGCTATCGAACGCCGTAGATGATTATGTAAAGCAGGGCGACATTATCTACACAGACGGGTTAACGGCACCGAACGGCCCCGTAACCGGGACTTTTAACGGTAATTTACAATGAAAGGCATAGGCATACAAGTAACGGACAGCAACGACAACGGCACTTTTTTGGACATGAAAGTAGATGTGCAGAGAGATACCGATGGGAAGATAGTGAGCGGTATGGCCATAGGCGACACGCTTCAGCAAAATATCACCTTTATGCTCATGGCAGAAAGAGGAGAATTTAAGGCGGTACCTGAGTTGGGAGTAGGTCTGAAGGGCATATTGTTAGACAATGATTTTCTGTCCTATGAGCATAAAATCAGACAGCAATTGCCGGTTGATGGACTCAGAATTAAGAAAATCAATTTGTTTGAAAACCAACCTGTAATTATAGAAGCAGATTATGAACAATAAAACACAAGCCGGACAAAGTTTGATGGATAAAGCCATCGAAATGACAGGCGACATAGACAACAGTTTTGCCTTGGCCTTAGCCAACGGAATATCTGTGACCGATGATTTACAACCGGGCACAGTCCTAAAATCTTCGGGAATTGTTGCAGCAGCTATAGCCGCCTTATTTGCTGGTGCAGCCTACGTATTAGCCACCGCCTATGCACCTAAGCCCGCAGAAGTGTTACCTGAAGGTATTGGTTTTTGGGCTGTTGGTATTGACTTTAAAGTGAACTGATATGGCGCGTAAAAGAGCAGAAATAAAACAGGCAATGACCACCCCGTTTATGCAAAGCGAAGCAATAGCTAATTTATACGGGTTTCAAACAGGCGCCAATTTTGAAGATGAGTTTTCTTTGGTATCCATAGAAAGCATCATCTTTGACACGGTGGCCTATGGCATCTCTCTTTTTGAGCAGCTTTTCGATGCTCATAGGGCTGAGATTAACGAGGCAATCGCCAATCAAAAAACAGGTACGGCAAGATGGTACCGCACCAAAAGTTTAGCTTTTCAGTGGGGTTTCAATCTGCTGCCCGAGTCTGATTTGTTCGACAACAATACAGCTACAGCTGCACAAATAGAAGCCTCAAAAATCGTAAAACAGGTAGCCGTATCCGAGGCCGATGACGAGAGCCGTCTTATCATCAAGATAGCCGGAGAAACAAGCGGGTTATTGGCGCCTATTACAGACAGCCAAAAAGCAAGTTTTGATACCTACATACAACGGGTGAAGTTTGCAGGCACAGCTATAACTGTAATCAACTTTCTACCCGACAGGCTGTTTTTGGATCTTACGATTTTCAGGAATCCATTGGTTATAGACGAAAACGGAAACAATATTTTGAGTGGAGGCAAGCCTGTTGAAGAAGCACTGTTAGAGTTTGTGAAAGAGCTCCCCTTCAACGGCGAACTTGTCGTGGCCAAATTGGTCGATAAATTACAAGCTGTTGATGGCGTAGAAATTCCACATGTGAACCTCATTCAAAGTAGCTGGATAAACCCCGCTACGAATGACTATGGCATCCCGCAACCCATAAGTGTACGGAAAGTGCCGGAATCCGGATACTTTACTATAGTAGATTTTAACAGCGTGCAATATGTGGTATGAAGTTGACTTTGCGAAGCTCTACCTGAATTGGCTGCCTACCTTTCTTCGGCAACCCCTTTGGGCGATACTCTTTAGAGCATTGGCAGCTCCCCTCGTGGGCTTGCATGGCGATTGGCTCTTATTCAGGTCGGTCAACTTATACAAATTGGCCCACAACGGACAAGTGCCATTTTTTGAGAAGGCATTAAACGACAGTTTAGACCCATCAGATAGGCGCATAAGGATTATAGACGGCAGCCGATTTGGCCGATTATACATATACACTAAAGGCGAACAGAAACCCCTGCATCTTGGTACGGCTTATTTGAGGCCTGCAAGCGACTTTGCAGATACAGGTGTTGACTTCGTCGTTTTGGTGCCAACCAAAGTAGCAGACGAGCAAATGCCACTGCTCCAATCACTGATTGAATTTTACAAAATTGCCAGCAAACGGTATAAAATAGAGACAATATGAATCAGGTAAAAGCGCAACAAACAGGCGGTTTTCCACTTGAAACCGACACTGTAGACAAGCTACAGACCAACTTACTGCTGATGCAAGCCTTCGGATACGCCTTTGGCGATTTAGCCATCGTAGAAGGTGCCGTAATTAATGGAGGAACTGTGACAGACGGCGTGGTTTACATTAACGGCGAACTGCTCGAATTTCGTGGTGCGGCCCTTGGGCCCAACGTCATTATTGTGGAGGAAAAAGAGCAACGCATCTTTGAAGACGGCCAAAGCCGCGATGTGTTCATCACCCGATACGCCACTTTCGGCACAGCGGTGACAAGCTGGCCGTGGGCGAACTTCGTACGGCCAAAGAACCTGAAGGACTTGAGCAAGATGCAGCGCATCGTGGGCGAGATCATCGATTGGTTTGGCAACCCGGCAGCTGTGCCAAGTGGTTGGGCAATTTGTGATGGTACTAACGGCACGCCTAACCTGATGGGCAAGGTGACGGTGGGTTACGACCCTGCAGACCCCGACTACAACGCTGTGGGCAACACCGGCGGTGCAAAATCAGTTGCGCTGACAGAGGCACAGATGCCTGCACACACGCACAGCCATAGCCTACAGGCCGCAGGCGCGCACACCCACGGCCTTACGCTGAGGCGCAGCGAGAGTGATAGCATCACCAAAACCGGTATGGACCTCCAACCGCTCAACAGCGGCGGCACAGCCCCTACAACTGTGCAGACCACCGACAGCCAAGGCAGCCACACACACACGCTCACAATAGACAACGCCGGTAGTGGCCAAGCCCACGAGAATAGGCAGCCATACATGGTAATGCTGAAGCTCATGTGGGTCGGCTAAATAACGAGTAAACTATAACGTATAACGAATAACAAAATCATGGCAAAAGTAAGTTTAGCGGCAATTAAAAACTGGTTCAAAACAGGATTGAAACCCACCCAAGCGCAGTTTTGGGACACTTGGGATAGCTTTAGGCATAAGGACGATGCTGTGCCCGCTGCCGAGGTGGAGGGGCTCAATTTATTATTAGCCGGCAAAGCTGAGGCCACACATATAGAAGACCCTAACGCACACGCCGCGCTCTTTGCTGCCAATGGCCTACAACTTGTAGAGCTCGATTGGACGGCACAAAACCCAATAGACCCGGCAGGCTTTGGCGTAGTAGAGCTGCTCAACCAATTAGATCCGCCGCTTGTATTAGAAAAGCGCGCTTTGGTGCTCATCCGGTACAGAAGTACCGCCCCTTCAGATGGCGACATAGCCGTGGTTAAAACATGGATAATGCTGCTATTAGAAGCCGGTTCTTACGGCACCGGCCACCCGGACGTGTGGCCGCCTGTGGTGAACGATGCGGCCAACAGAACACTGCAGCTGCCGAGCAGAGATGTGGTGTTGAGCACAGGCAGTATTACAGGCACTACGCAGGACGACTTCAACACTAGGATAGAGAAGGATTTGTTTGATTTTGATAAAAATCCGACTTTTTACCCTTTTGGAGTCAGGTTTGATCTAAACAATTCAATGTCTTGGGCTACGGATTATCAGTTTCGATTCGATCCGGGTGATTCGTTCAAGGGAAGTGGAAACTTCAAAGTGCTGCAAGGCAGCGTAGGTGGTGGCGGATTTAGCAACTTAGTCGAATGGAACAGCCAATTGGATGGCAATATTAAGAATTTGGTAAGCATCTCTTATAGCCACATAGGCATTGGCTACAGAGTTAACGTAATGCTTCAGGAGACGATAAGCAATACATCGTTTCGGCAATGGTATTTTTCGCCGGCGATAATCAACACAGATCATTTAGAGTTCGATTTTTATGTGAGGATTCTGAACAAGGATCTTGGCCAATTTGAGGCGATCATCAATATGAATGGCGTGAGCTATAGCATCAACACGGGAACAGGTGAAAAATTTGCTTCAGAACATTTCCTTCTTGATTATCAACTTTTTCAGGGGGCATTTCCTCAAGGCAATTTTCCAGCGTTGCATCGTGTCAACTTCCAAAGCAACTTCCCTGGAAGCGTGGAACTTTATAAACTCGATTTTGGTGTAGCCTTTCAAGGCAATGGCTATCTTAATCCTTTAGACGTGTGGGACGAAGAGGGTTTGATTATTGATTACACTCCTTTGAAGTTCGGCGGTGCAAATTTTATTATGACGCGGAAAAATATCCTAGCTACTATGGGTGGTGTTTTAAATAGAATTAACAAGCCGTTAGGCGAATTCTATCACAAGTCCGGAAGTTCGCTACAACCTGTGTCTATGAGCCACTTGCTCTTGGCGCATCGCTTTGACCTGCCCTCTTTTGAAGTTCCATTCAATCCTGCGAATCCTGTAATCCCGAATTCAGTCTTTCTGCAGATAACTGACAACACTTGCGTCTTACAGGTTGAAGATTCGTTTGAATACGATGGCGTAAACGGCACCAACGAAATTAAGCTGATGGACTTAAGTTGGCCGCACAATGCTGGCATCAATGTTAATGCGGATCTCATCTACCCCGGCCACGCATGGGACAACGGCATGAAGTGCACAATAAGAGTGCGGGAAAACGGCGTGTATTGCCGCTTAGATGCTGGTGACTTTCAAAGCTTTTTTGGCGGTGAAATGTTAGCTTTTAGAGTAGAATGGAAATTGAAATAAGATGACTACTAAACAGTTATACGACCAATTTTTGAAGTACTTCACGCCCGAGGAGCTTTTTAGCCCTGCGGCATACAAGAAGTACAAGCACTTAGGCGACTACTTCTTTCTGAGCCGTTTAGACAAACGGCTGATAGAAACTTTGCTTTGGATCAGAGAGAAAAAAGGTCAAAAAATGACCATCAACAATTGGCTATGGGGTGGCCGCTTCGATGAGCGCGGCGTTCGAGACACGAGCACCCATATGGTAAAGGCTCGGGCAAAAGCAAACGACGCTTGGCTCAGCGCACACGCGTTGTCTATGGGCGTTGACTATGACATTGAAGGCGAAACGGCCGCCCAACACAGGCAATGGCTTAAGAGCATAGCCAACGAGCTCCCACACCCTATCCGGCTTGAGCGCAAGTTTTCCGGAAAACCAATTACATGGGTACACCTCGATGTCTGCGACGATCCCCGAAGCCCTAAGGTATATCAATTTGATGTTTAAAACAAAAAAGCTATGAATGACGACAAAAAACCGACCTACAAAGAGGTCCACGGTACTACGAGAGTAGGCGACTTCCTG
>Ga0180009_10000177_pt1 | contig 98417 bp, 89 predicted proteins | sample OS_PC_MetaG_FD_123537 | JGI IMG/M metagenome (GOLD analysis project Ga0180009, IMG submission 123537) | Groundwater microbial communities from the Aspo Hard Rock Laboratory (HRL) deep subsurface site, Sweden - OS_PC_MetaG | ecosystem: Environmental > Aquatic > Deep subsurface > Groundwater... | reverse complement strand
TCGTCTGATTGATCATGTCCGCGATACCTGGCTGAGCGGCCAGGAGGTGCACGCCTACGAAAAGGCGTCTGACGGCACGCTGACCTGGCGTGCTGTGCGGACCACGGACGGCAATGGTCTGGCATTGTTTGATCTGGACGGTCTGGGGAGTGGGAAAGTGTATGTACTCCAGGCTCAGCCCTTCGGCTACTGGGTGAAAAGCGACGAGATCAGCGCAACGGGATCCACTGGTTTCCGGGTAGGGACTACCCTGGTCACCCTGACCGATGCGGATAGCGCTGCCCTCTTGGTGGGTAAGACCATTACAGCCTATGAAAAGCTGCCTACTGGTGCTTTGCGCTGGGCCATGCAAGGGACCACCAATGCCCAGGGGCAGGCGAAGTTCGACCTGGACAGGTTGGGCCAAGGTGCGGTGTATGTGCTACGGGCCAGCAATCCATTTGCTGATGGCAAGGACTACTACAGTGGCTTGCTGCTTTGGAAGGGCGCTTTCGCTTTTGCCTTGAAAATGGGCAAGACCAATGCGCCAGACAAGACACCGCCAATGGTCCATGTTTCGTTCCCGGCCCAAGCGGACCAGGTGGTAGCCGGAGGATTCCGGTTGTACGGCACCGCCTCGGATGACGTGGCGATGAAGGAGGTGCGGGTCATCCTGACCCTGCCTTCCGGTGCGGTGCTGGATTTGCCCGCTAGTTTCAATGCGGGCAATCAGACTTGGTCACTGGATACGGGGGCCTTGCCAAATCCGGCGCCCGGTACCTTGCACGTGGTAGTGCAAGCCGTAGACAAGAGCCAGAACGTGGGCGAGGTCAGTCTGGACCTATCCCTGATCAACGACACGGCGCCGCCGGTGATCGCCGTGAGCTCCCCGGTGGATGGCTCTGCCGTGCCTACTGGCGCCTTCCTGGTTTCGGGGGCGCTGACGGATAACAGCCTGTCGCCGACTTTGACCGCGAAGGTGTCTGGTGGCGGGCTGGCCAGCGCGGAGGAACGGTCTATCGAGGTGGCATCAGGCTCCGGCCGTTGGGCGGTGATGGTGGCCCCGGATGCGGCATTCACCACGACGGCCATCACCCTGACCCTGACGGCCAGGGATGGGGCCGGCAACACTACCGCCAAGGTGCTCAAGCTGTATCCGGGCGATGTTTACCGGCAAGCCTGGCATGTGCTTCAGCGCACGGGCTTCAGCGGCGGGCCAGAGCAGTTGGCCGAGGTAGTACAGACAGGGCCGGCCAATTACATCCAGCAGCAGCTTTCCCCCAATACGCTGGACGATTCGGCCTTCGCCAGTCGGCAGACAGTCTGGCTGGACAGTGGCGGCTATATGGAGACGGATTACCTGCGCCATGCCCTTTACAGCCGCAAGCAATTGCAGGAGGTGATGACCTGGTTCTGGGACAACCACTTCAGCACCTATTTCTACAAGCACGGCGTCAGCGCCTATGAGCTGGATGAGGGGGCGGCCTTCCGGACCCATGCCCTGGGCAATTTCCGCGACCTGCTGGGGATCAGCGCCAAGAGCCCGGCCATGCTCTACACCCTGGACGGCGTCACCAGCTACATGGGCAGCCCCAACGAGAATTACGCCCGGGAGCTGATGGAGCTGCACACCCTGGGGGTGGCCGGCGGCTACACCCAGCCCGATGTGGAAGAGGTGGCCCGGGCGTTTACCGGCTGGACGGTGAAGGACGGCGCTTTCTATTTCAATGCCGGCAAGCATGACAATGGCGCCAAACTGGTGCTGGGCACCCCCCTTGCGGCTAGCGGCGGCCTGATGGATGGAGAAGGCGTGCTGGACCTGCTGGCCCGTCACGCTTCCACCGCCAACCGCCTCTGCACCAAGCTGGTGACCTTGTTTGTGTCGGATGCGCCGGTTGCCGGACTGGTCAGCCGTTGCAGCGCGACCTTCCTGGCCCAGGCCGACGCGCCGGACCAGATCGCCCAAGTTGTGTGGACCATCCTGAATTCGCCGGAATTTCTTGGCGGCACCTACCGGGGCCAGAAGTTCAAGACCCCCCTGGAGCTGGCCGTGGGCTCGACCCGCAACGTGGGCGCCGAGAGCAGCGGTGACGATCTGGCCGTGGAGTTACCCAAGATGGGCATGGGGCTGTACACCAACTCATCTCCAACCGGCTATGCGGAGACCGGCGACCGCTGGATCTCGTCGGGCCAGCTACTGTCCCGCATCCGCTTCCTTGACCGCCTGCTGGCAGCCACGCCGGCCACCGGCACCACCCAGGTGAACCTGCTGGCCAAAACCCAGGCCCGGGGACTGGAGACGGCCGAGGGCGTGGTGGGCTACCTGCTGCAGTTGGGCCTGGGACCCACCGCCACGAAAACCCAGCGAGAACTGGGGTTGAGCATTTTGACCCAGGATGGGGCCTTGCCTTATTTCAACTGGTCGCCCGATGCGGAAGTCCGCCTGCGCCAGTTGGAGAAGGCGATCATGGCCTTGCCCGAATATCAATATCAGTAAGGAATAATTAAATGAATAGACGGACTTTCCTCGGCCAGACCATGAAGCACCTGGCATTCGGTTCCCTGCTCATGGGGGGCGGGCCAGGTGGCTTGTTGCTGAGTCAGGCTCGCGCCGCCGCCACCGGGCGCACACTAGTAGTGGTGTTCTTGCGGGGCGGTTGCGACGGCCTCAACATGCTGGTGCCGCACGGCGAGGACGCCTATTACAGCCTGCGCCCAACCCTGGGCATCGCTCCACCTTCGGCGGGCAATCCCCTTTCCGCCCTGGACCTGGACGGTTTCTTCGGCTTTCACCCGTCCATGGCCGCCCTTCACGGCTTGTACCAGACCGGTTGGGTGGCGGCCCTGCCGGCAGTGCACTACCCGTCCGCTTCCCGGTCCCATTTCGAAGGGCAGGACATCATCGAGAACGCCACCGCCCTGCCTTCCACAACCGGTTGGCTGGGGCGCTACCTCGCCACCCTTTCGTCTGGGGCGGAACAGAAGGCCTTGGCGCTGACGGCCGGTGTGCCGCGCAGCCTGTTGGGCTCGGTACCGGTTTCCGCCCTTGCCGACCTGCGCGGCCTGAGCCTGGCGGCCACCAAGGCGGATCAGGACCTGCTGGCAACCATGATGGCGAGTGAGTACAGCCGCGCCCCGATTACCGGCCACCCACATGATGCAGGCTTGCTGGCGGCAGGCCGGCAACTCCAGATCGATATAGCGGAACTGCAAAGCGTCGACACCTTGCCGACAGCGAACGGCGCAGCCTATCCCGCCACCGCTTTTGGCCGCCAGATGCGCCAGGCCGCCGGTCTGATCAAAACCCGGCCTGGGACCGAACTGGTTGCCCTGGACTTGGGCGGGTGGGATACCCATCGCGCGCAGGGAGGTGGACAGCCGGACGGGGCCCAAGCCAAACTTCTGAGCCAATTGTCGAATGCCACTGCCGCTTTCTACGCTGACCTGGGTAGTGCAGCCTCGGGCGTGCTTTTGCTTGCCGTTACCGAGTTCGGCCGCACGGCCGCCGAAAACAGCAGCGGTGGCACCGATCACGGCAATGCCTCCACCTGGCTGGCCGTGGGGCCCATGGTCAATGGCGGTGTGCACTCGGTGGCGGGCTGGCCGGGGCTGGCGCCGACCCAACTCAACGAAGGCCGCTATCTGGCCCAAAGCACGGACTACCGCGATATTTACGGAAAGATACTGACCCGTCATCTGGGCGTGCCCAACCCATCTGGTTTGCTGGCGGGGTATGCAGCTCAGTCAATAGGGTTCTTGTAAACCCTTCCATGGCTTGTTTTCCTGGTATCTGGAACAAGCCCCCCCTTATGCCAAGGGGGAAACGAATACTAGATCCCCTGGCAGCTTGTTGAAGTCATGGCAAAAAACCGCTTGTTTGCCAGTGCAGAGGCAGGCCTGCCCGGTCTCTGCCCGTTATCCCCCGGCTGCCGATAACACGCTACACTGACCCCAGCAACAGCTTCTCGTAATCTCCCAGAATCTTGTCCCAGGTAAATTCCGCCGCATGGCGCGCCCGGCTCGCGGCCTGCAACTGCGTGAGCTGGCCGGGGTCGCCCAGCAAAACCTCGATCTGCTGCGCGCAGCCATCCTCACCACTGAAATACACCCCGCCATCCCCTGCAACCCAGCGGTTGTAGAGGTTGTCGTGCGCCAGCACCGCATTGCCCGCACCCAGCGCCTCCACCAGCGAAGGATTGGTGCCGCCCACCTGGTGCCCGTGCACATAAAACCGGGAATGAAAACGCAGCGCCTGCACCACCGCCTTGTCGTAAATCGCACCGGGGAAAACCACCTCGTCCGACGCTGCTTCTTTCACCGCACGCTGATAGGCATGGCCCGGCTCGTATTTACCCAGCACCAGCAGCTTGCAGCCGCGGGGCTTGCGCGACCACGCCTGCACCACTTCCAGAATCGAATTCTCCGGCTCGGCGCGCGCAATCAAAATTGCGTACGCGCCCGGCTCCAGTCTGTAAGGTGCAATCAAGCCCGCATCGGCAGCATCCACCCGATCCGAGCCATAGGGAATCATGGTGATCTTGCCTGCCGCCACCCGCGTGGTCAGATGCTTCTTGATCTCCGGATGGTCGGCCACCAGATGATTGCCCAGCCAGCAGCCCGCCCAGTCGTTGAGCCAGAACCAGGTCTTGGCCACCGCGCCCCACTTCTGTCGCCGCCATTCCACGCCATCCATGTTGATGACGTTCTTCAACCCACGCAGGCGATACAACGCGCAGAACACCGCCGTGTTGTACCCCAGCGTCAGCACCAAACCTTTTTCTCCCGCTGCATGCACGGTGGATTTCCAGTCGAACACAATCGTGCCCGCCGCGCCCGCCGTCGCCACCGGCATGCGCACCCGGCGCACGCCGCGCCATGCGTCCTCGAACACCGGCCCCGCGCCGTCTTCCTGGCAATACACCGTCACCTGCCAGCCACGTTCCACCAGATAGGGCGCCAGATGCTCGGCAAAGGTCTCGAAGCCGCCGTGGGCAGCGGGCACGCCGCGGGTGCCAAGAATGCGAATATGTTTTGTGCTCACGGGGTGTCGTATCCCAGTTTTGTCATCGTGTCGCGGAACAGCGCATCCACTGCCGGATGCAGTTCCGGCCAGCCCTTGGCCGGGTTGTCGTAAAGGCGCTTCAACGCATACTCCGCCACCAGCGGATCGGGTTCGAGGCCGCATTGCTGTTGTAGGCGCACCAACTCCCCCGCTGGGTCAGCAAGCAGCGTTTCATACGCCACCCGAATCACCGCATCGGGATAACGCTGCTCCTGCGCCAATCCTTCGCGCATGGTCACAATCCACTCCAGCGCTGCCCGGTTGGCATGGTCAAGATCCGCTTGTGCGAGTTGCCACACCGATTCATAAGCCGGATCGCCAAGAATCAATTGATCGCGTAGGTAATGCCACTTGATATCGTTGCGCCCCCACCAGTCATCGGTATGCTCGCCGGATTGCACACCCAGCCGCTCCGACCATTTCACCACCGAGGGCACCGCATCCGCCCCGCTGCGGGTGATAAAGACGAACTTCGCATCGGGGAAAAAAGCCCGCACATAGCCCACCCGGAAAATCAGCTCGGGGTACTTGTCCACCACCCGGGTCGAGCCGGTCAGCGTCAGGTAGCGCGAAAACAGGCGGCGCGCCCGTGAGCGCATCTCGGATGAGGCATCCGTTGCATCCATGCGAAATCGAGCGCCCGCGTTCGAGTAATTGCCATTGATATCCTGGCGTGGATCGATCACATGCCATAGCGCCTTCGGCTCATTCAGATAGCCGACCTGCTTATGCAGCGAAAGCAAAATACCCAAAATGGTCGTGCCGGAACGGCCGAGCCCCGTGATGAACAGCGGACGATCCACCGTCGGCTCTCCAGGCAGCGCCACCAGCGTATTGAGCCAGGCGAACACCAGCGGATTGATGAAACGTCCCTTGGTCGTCAAGGGTCGCCCTTCGTAAAGCAAGTAACTTGCAACCCGGCGAGCGCTCAAGCCCACGCCCGATGCAAGATAATCCCGATCCATCTGGGCAATCATGCCGTCACTCCCTTGTTTTCATATTTTTCAGCGCGGCTAGCCACATCCACGCCCAATTCAGCATACAGCCCGAGCATGTCACCCAGATAACGCTGGCTGGTAAAAGTCGCTGCAACATATTGCCGAGCCGCACGTCCCATTTCCGCCACCATACCATCCGGCCTATCCGCAAACTGACGCAACCAGCCAGCCAGTTCGGCAACATTGCCGCTCTCGAACAGCGCGCCCGTCTCCCCCTCACGCACCATCTCGGGAATCCCACCGATGCGCGCACCGATCACCGGCTTCCCGTTGGCATACGCTTCCAACACGCTCATTGGTGCGTTCTCATACCACTCGGACGGCAACACAATCGCGCGTGCCTCGCGCACCCTTTTCCACAATGGATCGCCACTCACAAAACCCAGAAACTCGATGTCGCCCCCCACTTCGGCAGCCAGAGCCTTCAGCGCATCGCCTTCCGGACCCGTGCCGGCAATGCGCAGCTTCACCTTTGCCTGCGCTGCAGCGCGGATGAGGGTAGCCACGCCCTTCTCCATCGCCAGCCGGCCGAAATAGAAAAAGTAATCGCCCGGCTCATAGCACGGCGTATAGGCAGCGGCATCCACATAGTTCGGGATGTAGGCCAGTTGCTGTTCCGGCCAGCCCCATTCCACCAGCTTCTGCTTATAGAACAGGCTGGGCGCCACCACCCGATCCAGGTTGCGCCGGTATAGCCCCAGCGACTTGTGAACCGCCGACTCCAGCATGATCAGCGCGCTGACGGGCAACGAATCGCGAATGCAGCGGTTGGCCACCACATGCAACAGGTTTCCACTGCGGCATTTTTCGCACACGCCGCCGCGATTCAGCATCTTGTAGGCCGGGCAGGCCAGCTTCAGGTCATGTGCCGTCATCACCGTGGGGATGCCGCGCTGCTTTAATTCACCCAGCACCGACGGCGACAGATGGTGATAAATGCAATGGGCATGGGCTACGTCGGCGGGAAAGGCATCGAGCAGCGCAGACATTTTGCGCTTTGCCTCCAGCGAGTAAATCACCTTGCCCGCCATCGCCAGCTTGGCGAGCACCCCGTATTCGTGGCCGAACTCGATCTCGTCGGCAAAGAACCGGCTCCACGGCGAAAGCTCGTTCTTCGGGTGATGCATGGTCATCACCGCTGTGTCCCAGCCTTGGGCGCGGAACATGGCGTCGTGTTCGAGAAATACCACATCAGAACCGCCACGACGGTAGTTATACGAATTGAGCGATAGCAGCTTAGGCATTGGTAGAGTCTGACCTCGCATGACCAGGCAAAGGTGAAACCCCATTTTGGGCCACAGCATCTGGTTTTTTTAATTGCTGCAACCTGTACCAATCCTCACGCCGTATTGCACCCGTCACAACCAGCAACACCACGTAACTGATTAATACCACGAGCGAATTCACCATCCAGTGCAAATACCCCTGCAACGCATAGCCCACTAGTGCCGCAAAGCTCGAAGAGAGGAGAACTCGCCCAAACTCAACGTACCCGAAAGGATAAGAAAACCCTTCTTTGGCAAGCCGATGCGTAATCCAGGTATTGCTGAGGATCAAACCCAAGCCGGCGGCCAGGGGAATCGCCAATGCGCCCAGCAGCGGCATCAGCAAAACCGCCAACACGAGTGAAACAGCCAACACAAGATTCCCTGTTACCAGCAAACCATTCCGCTCAACCGCTTGTATCGCCAAATCGATGAGGAAGCGATGCGACTCCAGGATCAGCACCCCAACCAGCGCGAGCAACAACCAGGCTGCTTCAGCACCATACTTGCCGCCCGACACACTGGCTACGACAGCGGGTCCAATCGCCAGTAACAAAGCGGCAACCGAACCGAGCAATATCGTATTGATGCGAAAGACCCAGGAAAGCATTCCGGTTACCTTTTCAAAATCCCTGCTGACAGAAAACCGTGCGACCAGAACAGGGCGGATGAGACCCGCCAGAAGCTGTGCTGGTAGATAGCGCCGCAGCGTATCAGCGAAGGATTGAGCAAAACCGAATGTGGCCATCGATGCCACATCCAGATAACGCCCCGCAACCAGCCGATTGGGTGCACTGCCGTACGGCAGGATAGCCAGATGCTGGAGATAACCGGCCAACCCAAATTGCGTCAGTCGCCGGGCATTTTTGGCCCACCAGATGGACCAACTCTGCATGGTCTGATCAACAGGCGTATTCCTCAAAACACGCCCCACCCCAGACAGTAATACAACAAGCCCCAGCGTTTCGGCCGCTGCCTCAATCCAAATCACGCTTTGAATGGTCAGTGCGCTGCTATAGACCAACCAGCCGACCGCTGCGACTTTCACTAATGCCGGAAGTACAAAAGCCACCTGCACCCACCCCTGATGCAGGGTGGACTCCAGCATCTGAAACAGAAAATGGCTATTAACCCTTAACCACACCACGAGCAGATAAGCCTGTAACACCCCAACCCATGCCGCCAAGCCAAAAAGATTCGCAATGTCATCGCTTGCCAGCCACGCCAGCAGAGTTGCCAATGTCAACAAAAAAAAACGCAAACCAAAAGCACCGACCACGAATCTGCGGAAAACCCGGTTTTCATGTTGCGCATAGAGTTCCGGGATGTAGCGCAGCGCAACATGGGTGAGGCCAAAACCGGTTAACGCTGTAAACACTTCCACAAAAGCCTGCAACACGCTGTAAGCCGCGAACTCGGCCACAGACAGATATCGCACCAGCAAAACCAGCAAGGCAAAACCAGCTATGGCAGAAAGACCCTTGCCAAACAAAAAATGAACCAGCCCTGCGCGAATACGCTCGCGCCCATAGCGTGCGGATGCTGTCACGATTAGCGCCCCAGGATAGCCAGGTAACGCGCGTGTACCTGCGCCGCCAGCATGTCGTAAGTGCGGTTGGCGGCCACCCAGGCTGAACCTTTTTCACCCATGGCTTCCGCCAATTCGGGATGTTCCAGCATCCACACCATCGCATCGGCAAACGCCTGCACATCCCAGTTCACGCACAAACCCGCACCACTTTCATCGATAACCGCTGACTGCTCAGGGTGCGCGTTGCAAACGACCGGGCGACCCAGCGCCATGTATTCATACAGCTTGGTTGGGGATGCGCAATTGAATATCCGGGTGGGATAAACAGGAGAAACACACACGGCGGCTGACGCGGCCAGCGACCACGCTGTTTCTATCGGGACAAACCCGGAAAATTCCACGACATCGGCCAGCCCAAGGCGCGCGGCCTGTTGCTCGAGTGCGATGCGGTCCTGTGGTTTAACGCCCTCCCCCACCATCAAAAAAGTCGCTGCCGGGCAGCGTTTGTACACCAATGCGAAAGCGTCCAACATCACATGCAGACGTCGCACCGTGGACATGGCGCCCAGATACACGATGCGGCCCGGCACGACAGCGCTCGGGTGCGTGCTGGACCAATCCAGCAAACGGGTGGGCACCCCCATCGGTACCGGTGTCATCCGCTCGGCAGGCACGCCATAGGCGGCCACATCACGCAGCATCTGCTCGCTTTGCACAAATGAATGATCGGCAAACCGCATCACCACCCGGTACAGGACAAAATGGGCGCACTTGCCGTTCAAGATCAATAGCAGTCTGAGCAGACCCGATCGCTCGTTAGCCACCTCCAGCACGTGCTCCGGAAACGGGTATGAGCACCAATGAACAAAACGCTTGCCTGCCAGCTTTGCCGCCAGTAGCGCAACAACAGCGGCTATATACTTGTCTCGCGTTTGCAGAATGTCGAACTGGCGCAACGCTGCCCTAACCATCAGCAGGGAGTCCGTTACCCAGTAAGCCAGCTTGGTCAGGACTTTGGATAACACGCCATGGCCGGGAAACTTGGGCGGGAGCATGCATGTTTGCTGAAAGAACCCCTCCCGATGCGGCAGTAAATCCGGGCCATTGTTCGCCATGAACCACTCGGTCTGCACCCCACGCTTGGCAAGTGACACGCCGAACAACTCCGTTACATCCACGCGATAAGACGGGAAGTGATCCGGGATCGTGTAGTAAAGCTTTATTTCTGATTTAGTCATGGACCTTTTCGATGCGTGCCATCACCAGCAAATACCCCAGGATCACCATCAAAATGGCCTGAAAACCGATGTCGAATACGAAATAGTTGCTATGCAACAAGCTCACTGCAAACAAGGAAACGGTAATTTGCGCTGTCTTGATGGCAGGCCAGTGCGATGTCCCCAACCAGCGATCAGCTAACCGCCCGCCCAATCTAAAGGCCGACAGCAGCAGCATCAAAGTCGCTGCCGTGCCGATCAATCCAACCTCCCATAGCAGCGACGACACCCCGGTCAAGCCGATGCCATAGCCTAGATAACGTGTAAAAATCTGGGAGTCCTTGTTAAGTGCGGTGCCGCCGCTTGTCGCGCCAAGTCCGTGACCGATCAGCATTGGAACCAGCATGTCGCCATGCGCATGCTCCTTGGCCCAAAACCCGTACACCGTGGTGCGGTTCAACAGCAAATTGCCATAGCCACGCTTGCCCACGTTGTACTCAATATTCGAGGCCAGCATTTTCTGCACGGATGACGTCTGTTGTGACTTGGCACCGGGCAGGAGCGAATAGGCGAAAAAAATAGCCATCAATAAGGCGCCCAACGCCACCACCCCGACAAAAGCTTTCAGCGGATTGCTCAGTATCCGATCGCGAAATAACACGAACAGCGCGACCGGCAACAGGACAAGAAAAAGTTTCGCTTCCGAAAAAAACATTGGGGACAAAAAAATCAGCGCGGCCAGAATGGTGCGGCCCAGTGAATGAAGTCCGGCGCGCCACTGTGCGATCACCAGCGTAACGCAAAGCACACACAACAATGCGAGCGTAGAACTCCGCCCCCCACCCATCATTTCGCCGCCATAGGTACCTGCAACAATGTCGCCTGCCACAATGCCATGCGCAGCGAAGAGCTCACCACTCCGTTGCGGCACCAGCACCAGGAACTGGTGGGCCACAAACGGCAATTGCAGAAGCCCCAGCAACAGGAAAAAAGAGATCAATCGCCGGGCATCCAGTTCGCCCCGGGTCAGGTAAGCAATCGCCAAGAGCAGACCCCACACCTGAAAATACCCCTTGAGGCCAATGATGAAACCTGAAACGCCATGCCAGTTCGCCAGTGAAGAAAACACGGCGATAGCAATGAACGCCCATAACCAGGCAACCAGCGCCCTTCCATCCCGGGTATTGGCCGGATGACGCGTCTGGCTGATGAATGCCTTCATTAGCGCAATGCCAGCCACCCCCATCGACAGCAATGCCAGCCACCACCCCAGCAGGTGTAAGGCGGGCATATACAGATCAATCAAACCCACCGCCACCTGCGTTCCGACAATGACGACCCAGACACCGATGACGGGTTTAACGATCAGAATCAGACTGGCAATGATCAGCACCAAAAAAATGGTGGCGGGATAAAAGCTCAATGCCAGAGAAAGCCCTAGCAAGGCTGCCGCAAACAACGTAACAAGCATTAACAGCCAAATCGCGCCGGTCGGGGAGGACTTGCTGCGACTGCCCCCCCCGGACAAACGTAATGCGTGACCCATTTTTGTAGCCAATTACAGTCTCCCGTATATACGAGCAATCAGCGGATCCCAGGAAAAAACCCGAGCACGCTCACGGCATTGGTGCGATAGCTGGGCGTCGTTCATACCGCGGGACAGCACCCGCAACACCGCATCTGCATAGTCTGAAATGGTTTGCTGAATGTCCGCACCGGCCAACACCGCCTCGCCGCAGGAATCGTTCACCAGCACGCCTGGCCCGCCGAGCTTGAAACAAGCCACCGGCAAGCCCTGCTGCAGCGCCTCCAAAACCACAAAGCCGCCCGAATCACGCAGGCTGGGGAAGAAAAACACGTCGAATTCCGAATACAACCGCATGACATCTGCCTTGGGTAGCCAGCCCCGCCACTCAATCGCGTCATTGACGCCTAGTTGCTTGGCTGTGTTAACCCAACGCTCGCGTTCAACGCCGTCGCCGATCACCGTCAAGGTCACATCAGGACGTTTGCTGCGAATTTTCGCAAAAACCTGCAAGCCGATATCCATTCCTTTCAACCCGATGCAGCGCCCCACGAACAGCATACGGTTTCCCTGCCGCTGAGAAAATTCGGGTTCAACGGCGCTCTCTGGCATATCGCATCCGATAGCCAGTTCGGTCAGCGCTTTTTTTCGCACAAAACCTGGCACGCGAGCCAGGTGAGCATCCGACGTGAAAAAAACGCGCTCGGCACGCGCATAGGTCAGCCGCATCAACGGATCAAAGCGCACCAAAGCGTTCATCATGCTGCGAAAGGCTTCGACCATTTTTTGCTTGGGTGCGAACGAGGTGATGTAACCACTTGGAATTTCATCGCCCCCGGCTACCGGCCCAAAATACATGGGCGCTCCCACCAGGCCCATAAAACTTGGCTGGCGGAAACTCACCCAGGTCACATGGTGAATCAGGTTAAAGGGTTTGACCCGATGCAGTTTTCTGGCCTGCCGATACGCCACCCATTGCCAAAAATAGTAATAAATATGGTTGCGGCGGCTGATGAGCTTAGTGACAGGGTCGAGCCATTCAATATCGACATATTCAAATGCCACACTGGAGCACTCCCCCGTCTCGCCAACGTATTTTTCAATGTCCTTTTGATGGATCCTGCGGGTAACCACCGTGACATCATGGCCGCGTTTCGATAGCTGGCTTGCCCATTGCCAACCTACTTCCGCGTCAGAGCCGACGTATGGATTGCATGCGAAAGCCGAAAGCAGAATGCGTTTAGGGAGTGACATTTTGACGATCTGGCTGAATGCTCAACAAGACAAAAGACCGTTTAGGCAAAGTCACGGTGATTGTTCCATTGAAGGGGGTAAGCGTTTGTTTAAGGACCGGCAGACTGTCAAGCGAAGCGGATGGGTCATACGCCCCGGAAAAGTCAGTCTGCCTAACTTGTAAGCTGGAAGCCCCCCCAAAACTTGCCCTGGACAAACGGACAGGTTGAGCGTGTGCACTCCGATTAACCAACCACACGACATATTTAGAACTGTTTCTGTCAGCAAATGCAGCGGCTCTGACTGCATAGCCCCCCGGCAGGCCTTGCTCATTAATCGACGTGGTTTTGGTAGCGAGTATTTGCGACTCAAATGGGGGCGTCATCAATCCAAACAGCCGCGACATGCGAGTGTTGCGCAACGCGCCACCCGCTGACACGTCGATAAAATTCCATGGCCCTGCTCGCAAGCCATGCCAAACAGCGCCTTGCACCATCGGTATCTGCGATAGCCCGATCAAAAAATCGGCTGTCGCAACCACGGCATCTTGACTACCGGTTTGATGCCAGCCCTGTTTCCAGTTCGGGTCTTTTGGTGTCCCAGGCGGCGGGCGGGCATGTTCAGTGATCCATATTGCCGGGTTGGGTACACCTTCAGCATTGATAATTTTCGCAACATTGCGAACCGAAGCCAGCCGGTTAGCAACGCTCGGCCCCCATGGCACGTTGTCGTAATAAAGATGAAGTGAAAAGTCGCTGGCTATTTTTTTATGCTGGCGGACGAGAAAACGATTGTGCTCGTTGTCATTCTGTATCCAGTCCGGCTTGTATTCGAGTAAGGGCACAACAATACGTGCATCCGGATCGTTTTTTAGTATCGATGCCGCAACAGGCAAGTCACGGCTTGCGATTTTTTCTGCGCTCCACTTCAGCGTGTCGCGGTCAAGCTCATTCCCCAGTTCCCAAAACCGTTGTCGGTTACCCGATAGCTGCTTTACCAGGATCGCTCTATCCCCTGCATCTTTGGCAAGGTCTTGAACCGGATTGAGTTTCCCTTCAAATCCAACTACGTTGGCAATATGCCAGCTTAGGGCAAGACCTAGTTCATCGTTGAGCTTTTCATATTCAGCCAATCCAAACACGCAGCGCATGGGCTCTGCCCAGTCAACCAGCTGTTGCTTGGGCCGTTCAAGAACCCAACCCGTGCAGCCACGCCAATCGATTTCATTCACGCCACCGCCATATCGGATAAAGCCAACTCCTGAGTCCCGAAGGATGGAAACGGCCTGAGGTAACACCCGCGACGGAGTGTTTCCATAAAGATCTGTTTGCACGCCCCAGAGCAATGCATGGATTCCCAGAAGGTTTTTGACTTCACGCGGGGCGCTGCCCAACAGCGGTTCGCCTATCGTTACGGTCGTAGATGCCGCACCACAGCTTAATGTAGGGTCATGTGGGCAGGTATCAGCTAACGAAAAAAAGCTCAGGACGAGGAGCGAAAATAAAACCACAAACTTCGACATTGTTTGTCTCTCGGCAAGGGCGAAGTTGGGTAATGCTCGATCAAACGTTCGTTATTTAGTCGGACTGACGCTGCCAATAATGCGCTGGCGACCACTAGGCGACATCGCCTTGAGCAGATCTCGGTTAAAAGCATCCTGCGTTTGATAGGCTATGGCCTCGTCCGCCTGAATACTCGAAACCCTAAATAACAGGCCATCCGGAATTTTTCCAGTGAGGCCATATTTCAATTGCTGCAACTTCCATCCAATCCCACTGCTAATGGCTACTTTGTCACCAACAGTCGTCCAGTAAGTGATCGGCTCAATGCGCGCCCCTTGTGTGGCGACCAGCCTTTGAACGGGAATGCTGACATCTCCGGTGCTAAAACTACCAGTGGTGGGGTTCTTGAGAATCTGGAACCCCTGGGCCGGATAACAGACTTCAGGTTTGTGAACAGCCATGCTGTCAGACTGGTCACCGCCATAGGCGATCGACAGCATGATGCGTTCACCCTTTGGATTGATATAAGTACGCGTGAGCGTCTGGTTGTAAATCTTGTCGAGCTTAGCCTGCAATTCGGGGTCGGCAATCAGGGGCACGATGGTTTCATCGATTTTCCAGTCGCCAAAGGCTTTGGGGATCAACACTTCCAGATCAATCTTGGGGCCGGAGTCCGCAACCTTGACGGTAGGCTTGAGTGCCAGCGCCATGCCTGCAGCAGCAAACATGCACAGACCGATAACGAGATGTTTAAAGCTGATGAGTTTCATGTCGAGCCTCCAATGTTCCGGTGATCAGGCCTGCGCACGTGCACGCGGCCGGTCGGGGAAAATAAAGCCAAGGATGCCATCCAATGCAAAAAGGAACAGCAGGCCGATGATGAACAGCATGATTCCGGCAAAGCCATGCAGGAAGCCCTGCCCTGCTTCATCACCTAAATGGTAAGTAACGAGGATCAGCACCATCACGCGAACAATGTTGGCGACGAAGGCGATTGGCAAAATGGCGGCCATGATGATGAGGTTGCGAGTGGTGCTGGTGTGCTGCATCAGATACAGATACAGCAAACCCATGGCCGACAGGCTGAACATGGGATGCAGGCCGGAGCAGGCATCTGCCACCAGCAATTGATACGGGCCGACGGTGAGGGTGACACCGCTGCGCGCGATGGGGTAGCCCGCCGCATACAGCACCTGCTCTGCGATGACCGAAATGTATTGCTTGAGCGGACCGGTGGCGGCATCAACCACAAAGCCGGGCAACGGAATGATGAACAGCAGGAAGAACAAGGCAAACCAGAGTGCGCGGACTGCTTTGGTTCCGAGTGTAATGAGCAATGCACCGAGGATGACGGGTATCTGCGAGCCAACTTCGAACAACAAAATGTCCTGCGAGCGCCCAAGCGCATAAGCCAGCAAACCGACAATCAAGACGGTCCAGCCAGTTGCCACTTCAACGCGGGTGGGTTTGTCTGTGTTTAAAAAAATATCGCGCTGCTGCCAGATCAGAAACAGGGCAACCGCCAGCACGATGGGACCGTGGGCGTGATCGTCAGAGTTCCACAGGCCGTGCGCCAGCATCCAGTAGGTGGGCACATACAGCACCAGCAGGCCAATCACCACCGGCCACCAGGATTTCAGCGGGGCCAGAGCGTCGAGCATCGAGGCGCGTTGGGCAAGGGCAGTCATGGCGTTAATCCAGTACGACGGCACCAACCACTTGCGCGCCGGTGAAGGTGATTTTTTCTTTCAGCTCGGCCAGCGGGGCCAGGCGGCTGACGTTGCGGCGGGTGGCAATGAGCATGCCACCGACGCGGGCGACGATTTGCTGGAAGTCCGAACTCAGTTGCGACGGCGCAACGTCGATCAGGATGATGTCGTAACTGGCTTCGAGGCTGGACAGCAACGCGTCAAAGGTGGGGCGCGCCAGCAACTCGGCCGGATTGGGCGGCGGGGAGCCTGCTGTCAGCACGCTCAGGGTGGGGAAAGCTTTGACTGCACGTACCTGGACCGAAGACACGCGCTCGGCCAGCACTTCTGACAAACCCGTGTTATTGGCCAGGCTGAATACCGTGTGCTGGTGCGGCTGCCGCATATTGGCGTCAACCAGCAAGACCTTGCGCCCCATTTGCGCAAACAGCACGGCCAGGTTGGCGGCCAGATAACTTGCACCTTCGTTGGCGCTCGCGCTGCCGATTGCGAGGGTTTGACGACCCTCGCGGAACCAGCGCAGCATTAACTCGGAACGCACCGAGCGCAAGGCTTCGGCTTCCTTGCTGAAAGGATCGGTAGCTGCGGTGAGCTCGGGGCTCAGGCTGGCGTCGGCGGCAGAGATGGTGGGGTATTCGAACTGTTGCGACAGGGCCTGCTGGATGTCGGCCTCAGTCACCAGACCCAGTTTTTGCGCGGCTTCGCCAAAGCGCAGGTTTTCTGCCTGCTGCAGCTTGAGCACTCGCTCCATGTCTTGCGGCTTGAGCTTGCCGGCATCCTGCAGCAGCTTGCCCATGTTGGCTTCGGCACGGATGCTCTGCGCCGCTTCGACGATGCTGCCCTGCTCGCTGGTATTGGTGGGTGAATTCATGTGAATCTCGGCTGGTTCGAAGGGATTGTCTGAGTTTCTGAATGGATGACGCTCAGGCCATGGCCGGGCGATTGCGGCTGAACAGGCGGCGCAGTTTTTCCAGGCGGCGGCCCTTTTTGGTCACTTCGGCCAGCACCGGAATCTCCAGCCCGGCAATGTCCTGCCCGGAACGCACCCGGCGATCCAGCAGTTCAACCAGGAAGCTAATACCCACGCCCAAGAGGGTACCGAGAAACACTGACAACACGATGTTCAGCAGTACTTTCGGGCTGGAATGCTTGGCAGGCGGAACAGCCGGATTCAGGACAGTGATGTCGGTTTGCGTGGATTGCGCTTCCATGCGGCTCTGGCCATAGCGCTGCAAGGCGGAGTCATAAATTTGCTGGGCGTTCAATACGTCGCGCGCAAGCAAGGAAGACTCTTCACGTTGCTGTTTCAACTCCAGCATTTTGGCTTTTTGCCGCTCAAACGCTGCGCTCAGTTCACTGACGCGCTGGCGGGCCGCACCTGCAGTCGCCCCTACACCGCGCGTGGCGGTGTTGAGTTCTGTTGCGAGTTTGACCTTGTAGCTGTTCACCTCGGCCTGGGTGCGCAGGTATTCCGGATGGTTAACGCCTACCCGCTTGGCCAGGTCAGCCAATCTGCCCTCGCCTTGCGCGACTTGCGCTTTGAGACCTTGCACCACTGGATTGTTAGTTACTTCAGGCAGGCTGCTACTGTCGCGCGTACGCGAAGATGCATCAAAAGCTGCCGATTGCGCGCCCACCATTTGCGCGGCCAGTTCGGACAAGCGACGCGTTTCCACGTCCATTCGCTCGTCGGATTCGACGATGCCTTTTTCGCGCTGATAGGCGGTGAGCTTCTGTTGAGCTTCATCGAGTTTCACACGCAGCTGTACGATCTGCTGGTCAAACCATTCGGCAGTCTGTTTGGCCGGCGCCAGGCGCAAATCCAGGCTGGTTTCGATGTAGGCCTTGGCGAAGGCATTGGCCAAGGCCGCAGCAAAGCGTGGGTCGGCACCGCTGAAGCTCAAGGCAATGGTGCTGGATTCGCGTGAGGGTTCGGCGCTGAGTTTTTTCAGCAGCAGGTCGCCCAGCCATTGGTTGATATCCCCTTTGCCTTCGGTGGCTTCCATGAACTGCTCACGGGTGCCGGGACTGTCTGCCAGCTTAAGATCGGCCACCACCTTGCTCGCCACCTGGCTGCTGTTGATAACGTCGATCTGGGTGGCCATATAACCGGGGAACATCTGTGACGGCATCAACTGGCCAGTGAAGGGATCCTTGCTCTTGGAGTCGACGATCAGCGTGGCAGTGGCGGTGTATTCCTTGGGCAGCCAAAGGCTGACGAGGGTGGTGACCGCTACGGTGGTCAACAGCACGCCCAGGATGATCCACTTGCGGGCGTTCAGTATGAGTAAAACTGGGTGAAATTCATGGTGAGCGTCTCTTAGAACAGGCTTTCCTTGACGTAAATCACGTCGTCTTTTTTGACCGGGTCGGACAGTTCGGCGTCCAGTTCCTGCAGCGTGCCGTCGGCAGCGCGGCGCTTGATCATGATGCCGCGCTGGGTGCCGCGCGGGCTCAGGCCACCGCCCATCGACAGCGCCTGCACCACGCTCATGTTCTGTTCCAGGCGGAACGAGCCGGGGCGTTGCACTTCGCCGTAGATGTAGAACATCGGTTGGCGTGCGACGTTGAGCACGTCGCCATCCTGCACCAGTTCGTTGATGGCCTCGCCGCCGGGGGCGAACAGGGCCGGCACACTAATGTCGCGGTATTCGGTTTTGCCGTCCTGGGTGCGCACCAGGGTGATGGTGTCGGCACCATCGGCGCTGATCCCCCGTGCCAGCGCCAATGCATCGGTGATGCGGCTGACTTTTTCGAGCGCGATTTTGCCCGGCTGGTTGACCCGACCCAGCACTGAAATCTGCTGGCCGCGAAACTGGACGATATTCAGGTTGACGTTGGGGTCGACTATGAAGCCGCCTTTGGTCAGGCGGCTGGCGATATCTTTTTCCACGGCGGAAGGCGTCAAGCCAGAGGCCTTGACTGCGCCGATCAGCGGAAACGTCAGGCCGCCATCCTCGCCCACGCGCGCTTCGGTGGTGAGATCGGGGTTGCCATACACGGTGATGCGCAATACGTCGCCCGTACCCATGCGGTAATCGTCGGTCGCACTCCAGGCGGGTGCTGCCAGCAGCAACGCACACATCATCAAAACACTACGCCACACTGTATTCATGCCTCTCTCCAATGACGGCCACCAAAAAGGCAGACCGTTTTCCTGCTTGATTTTTGACCCGACTGATTCGGAGTCCGGTTTGCAAGCCTGGTTCCAGCGATTTTCTGCCCAAAAAATGTTGTCACGCTGGGTTACTGCCCGTTCGTACCGTTGGGTGCGGGTTGCACCCGCCCTGATCATGCCAGCTTAACCACCCTCTGTTACGGCCCGCCACGCAAGCCCGTTTATACACAGCAAAGTCCATGCCTGTCGCGCCACAGCCGGTCTGCCTAGAAATCAGCACGCACGGTAGCAAACAATGAATGAAACGAGTAATCCTCGCCGCTAATGTTGGAATCCCGACTTCCGGCACGCGCGCCGAGGTCGAGCGCAACTGCCCGATGCGGCGTGTAGGTAACCGACAGCAAACTGCCCAGGGTGTCGTCGTTACGTTGCAGCTGCGTTGCACCCGGATCGCCCTTGTAGTCGCGGTTTTCGTAGGTTGCACCGAGATTCAGGCGCCACTTTTCGCGCATGAGCCATACGCCATTCACGCTTGCGCCGGTTTTCAGCAGCGAGCTGGCGTTGATGTCCGTCGCGCCGCCGGGTTCGCGGTACGCGGCAACGCTCAACAGCGTTTTTCCTGTGGCATACCAGTCCACCGACACCCGCCCGGTGAAGCCACTGAAATCGGGGCGCTCATTGAGCAAAGCTGCGCCACCCAGATCGTCTTTCAGCTCGTTTTTATACTGGCGATCCACCCACCCCGCCTGACCACGCAGCGTAAGCTTGCCGGACAACCGCCAGTCGCCCAGCAGGTTGTATTCGGTTTGCTTGAAACTGTTGTCCGCCACTTCGACGAAGAACGGAAAAACGAAACGCAACAATTGCTGGTTGGGGAAGTCTGCATCGATCCTGCGTGCCTGTGCACGCAGATTGCTCCCCTTGGGCGTGCGGTAACTCAGCACCACATCCTGCACCTGCTGCTGGACATTCTGCGAAAACTGCGATGGGGCGCTATTGGTGTTGTCCGTCGTTTCGAGTCCGCCCCCGATGCGCCAGCGCGGATGAAACTCCCATTCGGCCCGGCCGTAGCGGCGCTCACGATCAACCTGGTTGTTGACCAGCCCGATATCGCTAAAGCTGCTCTGGCTGGTGGACTTGGCTGCGCCCAGATTGCCGGAAATCCGATTGCCCAACCGCCAGTTCCAGGTGGCCTGCATGTCGTCGCCTTCGAAATCCAGATAGGTATTCTGGTCGTAACGAATCAGGGTTTTGGTGAGGTTGGCAACCACCTGCTGGCGCCCGGGCTTCCAGTCCACGTTGGCCCCTGCACTCAGCAGAGCATAACGGTCGTCGCGCTGGGTACCCGGGCTTTCGTTCTCGTCCAGACGGAACAGGTTGCTGTCATAAAAATAGCCGAGCGATACAAACGGCCGGAAGGTGTCGCCTTCCTTGGCCATCGCCGGAAGTGCCAGCAGCATCGCGCCGGCAAGCAGCCACTTCACCAGAAACTCCAGCGGCCTGTCGCCACCACGTAGGCGCCCAACGCGCCATTGGTGACGGCATGCGCAATGATCGGTGCCCACAGGTTGCGAGTGCGGATATAGAGCCAGCCATAGGCCAAACCGGCTACCAGGCCGGCCAGCCATTGCAGGTGCTCGACGGCAAACAGTGCGCTGGCGATGAACAGCGCCTTGAGGCCAATCTGCGCAGGATCAAGGGTCATGAAGTCGGGCTGCTGCACCCAGCGCTGCAAAAACGAGCGCCAGAACAACTCTTCCATCAGCGGCACCACCAGGGCGGCGCCTGCGATGCGAAACGCAACCAGCAGCCAGTCGATCTGCCCGTTGGCGTCGGTCGGGTTGTAGCCCTTGCCCATTTCGCCCATCAGCATCCAGCCAGCGTCGAGGTTGACCCACAACACCAGCACCACGACCCCCACCCCGACCGACAGCAGTACGTGCTTGAGCGGCAAACGGGTTTTGAGTTCGGTGTAATAACGCCACAGCACGACCAGGGCAAGCGCAACCAGGCCGGCTTTCACCGGATAGAGCCAACGCACGTCAAAGTCGGGAAGCCAGTCGGGCAACAGCCCTTCCAGCACAAGCAGGACGATATACAGCCCGAACGGGAGGCTGCGTACAAAGATGGGAGACATAACGACAATGGGCGCGGCTTGTCGCCGCGCCCACCCGATTAGTTCAGACCGGAAACACCTTTGCTGATCGCATCGGCATCAGCAGCGGGAGCCGCATCTGCAGCCGGGGCGGCGGCAGGCTGAGCGGGTGCGGCTGCCTCTGCAGGCTTGGCGGCTTCAGGCTCTTTGCCTGCATCGACAAATTCGCCGACATATTCGACCTTGGCGGCCGCCTTCAGGGCGTCCAGTTCAGCCTTGGCGGCTTTCTGGCGCGCCTGCTGCTGCAACAAGCGGCTGATTGCGGGTTTGGCCTGCTCCAGCGTCACCGGTTGCGACTGCGAATCGGCCAACACGATCACCAGCACGCCATCCGGCGTGTTGACCATCATGGCCTGGCCATCGGGCATCGCAGCCAGTTTGGGCAGCATTTCCTGGGGCAACTGCTCGGCCGGCTTGACGCCCTGCGCTGCCTTGACTTCATACTTCTCGGCCTTCAACCAGGTGCCAAAATCGTTCAGGGTTTTGGATGCCGTGAGCTGGGCGCGAATCGCGTCCTGCTTGTCTTTTGGCGCCTTGATCGAGATTTCCTGCAGGCGGTAAATCTTGCGCTTGGCAAACAGCTCGGGATGGGTGTTGAAGTACTCGTTTATTTCGGCGTCGGTCGGCTCGACCGGAGCCCCCAGCTTGCGGCTCATGTAAGCCTCGGCCAGGATCTGCTGACGGGCTGCGTCCAGCGCCTGCACCACGGTGGGGTCACGATCCAGCTTGTCTGCTTCGGCTTTGGCAACCAGCAATTGCTGGTCGACCAGATTGCGCACGACCTGCAGCGAAGCGGCCTTGGACTGGTCCTTGTTGAGATTGGGAATACGTTGAAGGGCAAAATTCACCTGATGCACGGTGATTTCGGTGCCATCCACCTTGGCCGCCACCTGGGTGGGCGCTTTTTCTTCGGTTGCTGCTTCTTTCTTGTCGTCGCCGCAACCTGCTGCCAGTGCAGCAATCAGAAACGGTAAAACCAGCTTTTTGAAACCTTGCATTTTCATCTTCCTCAAATCCGTATTTAGAAATTATGTGGTCCGAATGTTACACCAAGCCTACCGTCTGGTTACAAAGGCAGTATCCATGCCAGCCCGGAGACAGGGCCGGCACCCAGCCCTACTCGTTTGACGCCAGGTTCAGGTCGAGTTGCTGGGTGGATAACGCAGAGGGTGGTGGGGTTTCGCCATTACGGATGGCTTCGACGTATTGCAGGTATTCCGGCGTGATATCGCCGGTGATGTAACGGCCATCAAAACACGAGGTATCGAAATCCTGGATGGCCGGATTGCCTGCACGCACGGCTTCCACCATGGCGTCGAGATCCTGGTACACGAGGGCATCGCAGCCGATTTCGCGGGCGATTTCCTCGTCGTTGCGGTCGCTGGCGATCAATTCGTTGCGCGTCGGCATATCGATGCCGTAGACGTTGGAAAAGCGCACCGGGGGCGAAGCAGAGGCGAAATACACCTTGGCCGCTCCGGCGTCGCGCGCCATCTGCACGATCTCACGGCTGGTGGTGCCGCGCACGATGGAGTCGTCAACCAGCAGGACGTTCTTGCCCTTGAATTCTTCGGCAATGGCATTGAGTTTCTGACGCACCGACTTTTTGCGCAGCGCCTGCCCCGGCATGATGAAGGTGCGGCCGATGTAGCGGTTCTTGATGAAGCCTTCGCGATACGGCACGTTCAGGTGATTCGCCAGTTGCAGCGCCGAGGGGCGGCTGGTGTCGGGAATCGGGATCACCACGTCGATCTTGAGGTCGGCGTGGTCGCGCAGGATTTTCTTGGCGAGCGACACGCCCATGGCGAGACGCGTGCTGTAGACGGATATGCCGTCGATGACCGAATCCGGCCGCGCGAGGTAGACGTATTCGAAAATGCAGGGATTGAGCGCGGGCTTGTCGCTGCACTGGCGGCTGTGCATCTGTCGATCGAAGTCGATGAACACCGCTTCGCCCGGCGCGACATCGCGCAGCAGGCGAAAGCCCAGCGCGTCGATGGCCACGCTTTCCGAGGCGACGATGTATTCGTGCGGGGTGACCTGGTCGTTGATGCCAATCACCAGCGGGCGGATGCCGTGCGGATCGCGAAACGCCAGCAAGCCATGCCCGGAAATGAACGCGACCACGGCGTAGGCGCCTTTGCAGCGCGCATGCACGCCTGCTACCGCCCCAAAAATGGTGTCCAGATTGAGCTGCTGTCCGGCACCGCGAACCTGGAGTTCGTGCGCCAGCACGTTGAGCAGCACTTCGGAATCCGAATTGGTGTTGACGTGCCGCAGGTCGGCACGGAACAGGGCTTCCTTGAGTTCGCCGGTGTTGGTGAGGTTGCCGTTATGTCCGAGCACGATGCCATACGGCGAATTCACGTAAAACGGCTGCGACTCGGCTGAAGACGACGCACAGCCCGCCGTGGGATAGCGCACATGGGCGACCCCCATGTCGCCGAGCAGGTTGCGCATGTCACGGGTGCGGAACACGTCGCGCGCCAGCCCCTGTCCCTTGTGCATGTGAAAGCGGTTGTCTTCCGCTGTCACGATTCCGGCAGCATCCTGGCCCCGATGCTGCAACACCATCAGGCCGTCGTACAAATACTGATTCGCCGGTGTGTTGGAAACGACTCCGATTACCCCGCACATACTGCGCACCTATTCAGAAAATTATTCAAAACGAACGTGTTTCGCCACATCGGCCGAAATCCAGGGCAAGACGCTTTGTGCCATCGACTGCAAGGAATCCGACAGCGCGGCCTGCTTCCAGAAATCGGTGCGCGTCAGCGAGGTCAGCCCGGCAAGCAGCGTAAAGCCGACCAGAATCACCAGCCCCTTGACCAAGCCTATCGCACCGCCCATCACCCTGTCGGCGGCGCCCAGTCCGATGGCCTTGATCAGGGTGGCGAGGACGTGGCCCAGCAGCAGCACACCAATCAGCACCACCAGAAACACCAGCGCAAAACCGGCGAAATAACGAATGGCAGGGTTATCCAGCCCCAGCGGCAACAGCGGTTCGACGCTCGTCGCGCCCCACTTGCCCAGCCAGAACGCCAGCATCCAGGCCGCCAGCGAAAACAGGGTGTTGACGAATCCCGTCATCAGGCCGCGCACCACCGTCAGCAGCAGCACCAATGCCACGATGAGGTCGAGCACGCTCATTTTGCGACGACCTGGCCGGGCATGCCGTTATTGGCCAGCTTCAGCGCAGCGGCCGTGGCGGCTTCATGCGTGGCAAAGGGGCCGACGCGCACCCGCGTCAGCTTGCCCACCGTGTCCGTGTAGGTGGGCAGTCCGGCTTCGGCCGCGCGCGTCTTGAGGGTTTGCGCCTTGGCCGCATCGGCAAGCGCTGCCAGCTGCACCACATAGGCTTTGCCGCTTGCAGCGGGCACGGCCTCCGCCGGCGTGGGGGTGACGACCTTGACGACCGGTTTGACCTCGGGTTTGGCGGCCGGTTCCGGCGGCCGGGATTCATTCGCTTTGGGCTTCGGCGGCTGTGGCTCAGCTTTCGGCTTCGGCGCAGGAGGCTGGGCGGTCCTGGCTTCAGGCTCGGGCTTCGGTGGGATCACGGCCAGCGGTTCGGGCAGCGTCACCTCGTCCTGCGCGGGCTCGTCAGCTTCAACGGCCGCATCGGGGGCTTCGGCCACGGGCACCACGGCCATTTTCACTGCCAGCGAACTGGTGGGAGGCGGTTCGTCCTCCAGCAGCAGCGGCAGCACAATCACCGCCAGCAGGATCAGCATGACGGCGCCTATGAGGCGATGCCGGGCGCGGCGTTTGATATCGAGTTCAGGGGTGGGAGGCGGCATGGTTGAGTACAGCGGCAACGGTGTAAAACGAACCGAAGGCGAGAATTCTATCACCTTCACGCGCCGCACTTCGTGCTGCTGCAAGCGCCAGTTTCACATCGGGCTGGATGCTGATCGGCGCACCGTTCGCATGGGGTTGCAGTTCGGCGGCCAGCGCGGCGGCATCGCGCGCACGCGGCGAATCGGGCGTGCAAACCCACCACGCATCGATCTCGCCCGCCAGGGCAGCGAAGACGCCCGCCGCATCCTTGTCGGCCAGCATGCCCACCACACCCAGCGTGCGCCCGGCCACCGGCTGTTCGCGCAAGGTGGCCGCCAGCGCCCGCGCCGCTTCCGGGTTATGCGCCACGTCCAGAATGACATCCGGCGCGCGGGCAATGCGCTGGAACCGGCCCGGCACCTGCGCCGCAGCCAGCCCGGCCTGGATCGCCGCTGCGCTCACCGGCAGGCGGCCCTGCAGTGCATCCAGCGCCGCCAGGGCACCGGCGGCGTTGCGCAGCTGGTACGCACCCGCCATGGCAGGCAGCGGCAGGTTGTTGAGCGTCGCGCTCGGGCTGCGATAGGACCAGCGATCGCCTTCGCGCAGCGCGAAGAAGTCCCGTTCGATGCAACGCAAATCGGCACCGATTGTCCGGGCGTGATCGAGCAGGCTGGCGGGCGGGTTCAGGTCGGCGCAGATCGCGGGACGTGCCGCGCGGTATATGCCGGCTTTTTCAAAGCCGATCTTGTCGCGCGTGTCGCCCAGGTAATCCATATGATCGAGATCGACGCTGGTGACAACCGCGACATCGGCGTCGAATGCATTGACGGCGTCGAGCCGGCCGCCCAGACCGACTTCAAGGATGGCTACGTCCACGCCGGTATCGATGAATTGCAGCATCGCGCCGAGGGTGCCGAATTCGAAGTAAGTGAGCGAAGTGTCTGCGCGCGCGGCGTCGATGCGCTCGAACGCGGCGACCAGTTCGGCGTCGCCTGCCTCCTTGCCGGCAATCCGCACGCGTTCGTTGTAGCGCAGCAAATGCGGCGAGGTGTAGAGGCCGGTCTTGTAGCCGGCAGCGCTGAGGATGGCTTCCAGATAGGCGCAGGTCGAACCCTTGCCGTTGGTGCCGCCAACCAGGATCAGCGGAAACGTCGGGGCCAGGCCGAGCGTAGCCTTGACCCGGCTCACCCGGTCGAGGCCCAGTTCAATGGCGCTTGGGTGAAGCTGCTCCAGCCGCGCCAGCCAGTCGGCCAGCGACGAGCCAGAGGACAAACTAGGCGGCAAGCGCAGGACGTCCCATCATCATCGCCAGCGTGGTGGCGAGTTCGTCACGCATCTGGCGGCGGTCGATGATGCGGTCGATCGCACCTTTTTCCTGCAAAAACTCGGCGCGCTGAAAGCCTTCGGGCAAGGTCTCGCGCACGGTCTGCTCGATCACGCGCGGGCCGGCAAAACCGATCAGCGCATTCGGCTCGGCGATGATCAAGTCGCCCAGCATGGCGAAGCTCGCCGACACGCCGCCCATGGTCGGATCGGTCAACACCGAGATAAACGGCAAGCGATGACGCGAGAGCTGCGTCAACGCCGCCGAGGTTTTGGCCATCTGCATCAGCGAAAACAGGCCTTCCTGCATCCGCGCGCCGCCGCTGGCGGCAAAACAGATGAAGGCCGAGTTCGATTCGATCGCCGCTTCCACGCCCAGCACAAAGCGTTCCCCCACGACCGAGCCCATCGAGCCGCCCATGAACTTGAATTCAAACGCCGCCACCACCACCGGCAAGGCCTTGATGCTGCCGCCCATCACCACCAGCGCGTCGGTTTCCGAGGTGCCGGCCTGCGCCTCTTTGAGTCGATCCGGATACTTCTTGCTGTCCTTGAACTTCAGCGGGTCGAGCGGCGTGATGTGGGCGCCAATTTCATGCTGCCCTTCGCCGTCCAGCAGCATCGCCAGCCGTGCGCGCGCGCCGACCCGATGATGGTGGCTGCACTTGGGACACACTTCGAGGTTGCTTTCGAGGTCGGCGCGATACAGCACTTCGTTGCATGCCGGGCACTTCGACCACAAGCCCTCGGGCATGGACTTCTTGTCTGCCTGCACCCGCCGCTTGATTTTCGGCGGCAGGATTTTCTGGAACCAGCTCATATGTTTTCTCCGCTCGCTTGTTTTGACTTTACTTTGATGCTGCGTCGACACCGCGGCGCAAATCCTGCACCAGCGTTTTGACACGGCTGACCACTTCACTTTCGGGCGACGTTTCGATTTCATTGACGATGCGACTGCCGACCACGACCGCGTCGGCGATGCGCGCCACCGCTTCGGCGGTCGCCGCGTCGCGAATGCCGAAGCCCACGCCCACCGGCAGGTCACAGTGGCGACGAATCATGGCAATTTTCCGCGCCACCTCGTCCATATCGAGGTTGGCCGATCCGGTTACGCCCTTGAGCGACACGTAATAGATGAACCCACCTGCGGCGGCGGCCACCCGCTCCACCCGCGATTCGGGCGTGGTCGGCGACAGCAGGAAAATCGGATCCAGCCCGGCCGCCTTGAACACATCCGATACGCCAATCGATTCCTCTGGCGGAATGTCCACCGTCAGCACGCCGTCCACCCCCGCCGTCTTTGCCGCCTGGGCAAACGTTTCATAGCCCATGCGCTCGACCGGATTGGCATAGCCCATCAGCACCACCGGCGTCGTCGTGTTGATCTTGCGGAATTCCGCCGTCATCGCCAGCACATCCTTCAGCCCGATCTTGTTGGCCAGCGCCCGCTCCGACGCGCGCTGGATCACCGGTCCATCCGCCATCGGGTCAGAAAACGGCACCCCCAGCTCGATGATGTTTGCCCCGGCCTCGACCAGCGCATGCATCAAGGGCACCGTCAGCCCGCGACCGGGATCGCCTGCGGTAATGAACGGAATCAGGGCTTTCCTGTTTTGCGCTTTCAGCGCGGCAAATGTCTGGCCAATACGGCTCATGGTGTGCTCAATCTAAAATCGGTCTTGTATGCGAGATTCATTAAAGCGTAATCCCCGACAGCTTCGCCACGGTGTTGATGTCCTTGTCGCCGCGACCCGAGAGGTTCACCAGAATGATCTGGTCCTTCTTCATCGTCGGCGCGAGCTTTTTGGCCTGGGCGATGGCATGGCTCGACTCCAGCGCCGGAATGATTCCCTCGAACTTGCACAGATCATGGAACGCGGCCATGGCTTCGTCGTCGTTGATGGCGACGTATTCTGCCTTGTGGGCGTCTTTCAGCCAGCTGTGTTCCGGGCCGACGCCGGGGTAGTCGAGGCCGGCCGATACGGAATGGGTTTCGATGATCTGGCCGTTATCGTCCTGCATCAGGTAGCTGCGGAAACCATGCAGGATGCCGGGGCTGCCCGCTGACAGCGGCGCGGCGTGTTTGCCCGTGGCGATGCCGGAACCGCCGGCTTCAACCCCAATCAATTTCACTCCGGGATGGGCCAGATAGGGGTAGAAAATGCCAATGGCATTCGAGCCGCCACCGACGCAGGCGAGCACGCAATCGGGCTGGCGGCCGGCCTGTTCCTGCATTTGCACGATGGCTTCGCGGCCGATCACACACTGGAAGTCGCGCACCAGCATCGGGTAAGGATGCGGGCCGGCAGCGGTGCCGAGAATGTAGAAAGTGGACTCGACGTTGGTGACCCAGTCACGCATGGCTTCGTTGAGCGCGTCTTTCAGGGTTTTGGAACCGCTTGATACCGGCACCACGGTCGCGCCCAGCAGCTTCATGCGATAGACGTTGGGCGACTGCCGGGCGACGTCTTCGGCGCCCATGTAGACCACGCACTCCATGCCATAGCGGGCGGCCACCGTCGCGCTGGCGACGCCATGCTGGCCTGCGCCGGTTTCGGCGATGACACGCTTCTTGCCCATGCGCCGTGCCAGCAAGGCCTGGCCGATGGTGTTGTTGATCTTGTGCGCGCCGGTGTGGTTGAGGTCTTCGCGCTTGAGGTAAATCTGTGCGCCGCCGTATTGCTCGCTCAAGCGCCTGGCGTGATAAACCGGGCTGGGGCGGCCGACGTAGTGCTTCAGCTCGTATTCGAATTCGGCAATGAAGGCGGGATCGTCACGCGCCTTTTCGTATTCGATGCGCAGTTCTTCGAGCGCTTCCATCAGGGTTTCGGCGACGAAAATACCGCCGTAGGGGCCGAAATGGCCGCGGGAATCGGGAAAATCAGTCAGCTTCATCATGCTTTCGCTTTCGCTATGAATTGCGCAAGCTTCTGCGCGTCCTTGATGCCTTTGGCGGCAACGGCCACCCCGTTTTCAAGCATCGTTGCTTCCACGCCGGAAGACACATCGACCGCCCAGGGGCGCACCTGGTGAACGGCTGCGCCAATATTGTCCGGCGTCAGGCCGCCCGACAGGATGATCGAACCTGCCAGGCTCGGCGGAATCAGGCTCCAGTCGAAACGTTCGCCGGTGCCGCCGGCCACGCCCGGCACATAGGCATCGAGCAACAGACCGCGTGCCTGTTCAAAATCAGCCGCGCATTTTAACAAATCCGTGTTCCGATTGACGCGCACCGCCTTGATATAGGGCCGGCCATGGCACGCGCAGTCGGCAGGCGTTTCGTCGCCGTGAAATTGCAGCAAATCGAGCGGTACCACCTTGAGTACCGCGTCGATGAATGCGGGCTCGGCATTTACAAACAGGCCAACCGATTGCACGAACGGCGGCATTGCGCGCAGCAAAGTGGCTGCGGTTTCGACCGGCACGTTGCGCGGGCTTTTTTCATAAAAAACGAAACCCAGCGCGTCTGCCCCGGCAGCGCAGGCCGCGTGCAGATCCTGTAATCGAGTAATGCCGCAGATTTTTACGCGAACAGCCATCGCTCTGAGGTTTCCGGTAGGGCAAAGTGTGCAGGATAGCGGATGTGGGTGAGGTACAGCCCGGCCGCGTCGAACGTGGGCGCCGCGCGTGAGCGGTCGCGGCCATCCAGAATGCCGCGTATCCACCCGGGGGGGTACGCGCCCGCCCCCACCTGGATCAGGCTGCCCATGAGGTTGCGTACCATGTGGTGCAAAAATCCATCGGCACGAAAATCGCACAATAAATAGTCGCCGCGCCGCTCGATATGCAGCCGTTGCAAATCCTTGATGGGTGATTTCGCCTGGCATTCAGCGGCGCGAAAGGCGGTGAAGTCGTGCTGTCCGATCAGAAGTGCCGCAGCCGCATTCATTGCCGCCTCATCAAGCGGGTTGTGATGCCAGCCGATCAGGCCCTGATTCAGGCCCGGGCGCACCGCATGGTTCAACAGCACATAGCGGTACCCGCGCTGCATGGCGCCGAAACGCGCATGAAAATCCGCGCCCACTTCACGTGCCCACAGCACGGCCACGCCTGCGGGCAAATGGCTGTTGACGCCGCGCACCCAGGCCGTCAGCGGACGGCTCACTTCGGTGTCGAAATGCACCACCTGAAACGCCGCGTGAACGCCGGTATCGGTGCGGCCAGCCGTCGTGACGCGGATCTTTTCGCCGGCAATCGCCGCCATGGCGGTTTCCAGCGCATCCTGCACGCCGCAGCCCTGCAGCTGCGACTGCCAGCCGCAAAAGCCGACGCCGCAATATTCCAGACCCAAGACAATTCTCATACGAGGCAGATCAACTCAACACGGCAAGCAACAAGCCCGCGAGTATGACGGCGACATCGCAGCTTTGCCAGCGTGCCACCTGCAAGGTGTAGAGGGTGGGGGTCGTCTCGTCCGGCAAGGGCGACAGCAGCGCATCCTGCCACCGCGCGGATTTCGGCGTATGTTCGACGTAATCCAGCGTGAGCCCCAGGCGGACGGCAAATGCGCGCCGGTCAAAGCCGAGCCAGCTCAACGGTCTTGCCAGCACATACAGGCCATAAACCAGCTGCGGACGCGTCGTGTAGGCCAGCAGCATCGCCAACCCTCCCAACAGCAAACCGACACGTCCGGCACGCAAGGCACCCTGCTGCACGCCGTCGATGCTTGGACTCGCCCACCCCAAGGTCGGCCACAGCGCGACTCCCGGCAAGGTGTATGCGTAAGTCAACAGCAGCACCGCCAACAACCAGCGGGTGCGACGCAGCAATCGCAGCAGCTGAAAGCGGACAGGCGCAAACAGAAAGGCCGTCGCGGAGACGACGGCCAGTAAAGTCAGCTCTGGCAGGGCAGCGCGTTCTACCGCGACTGCCCACCCACACCACAACAGGATGCGGGCGGCCGGATGGGGGCAATTATCCAAGTGAGCTCATCAGGCCTTTCGCATCAGCTATTTGCTTGTCGCTGCCTTCGGCCAGGACTTCGGTCAGGATTTCGCGCGCGCCTTCCTTGTCGCCCATTTCAACATAAGCACGGGCCAGATCGAGTTTGGTGCCGACTTCGTCGAGTTCCAGTTCGTTGTCACCCGAATCGCCCAAATCAAGATCGAGCCCGCTGAAATCGAATTTGCTGACCGGGCCATTGTCCTCGTCCAGGCCCAGATCCAGATCCAGTTTCAGATCGTCTGCGGCAGCGCCGGGCAAGTCGAGGTCGGGCAAATCAAAGTCCAGTCCTTGCGTATCCGCTTCCTGGTAGGCAGGGGCTTCCGCCGAGGCGGACGGCGTATCGAAATTCAGGACATGCCCAGCTGATTCAAACTCCAGCGGTGCATGCGTTACCGGATCGGACTCGAGTTCGGGTGCAAAGTCGGGTTCCGTCATCACGTCCGCAACCGGGTCGGCCGGTGCGGGCGCCGCAAACGGCTCGGGCTCAAGCGCGACAGCGCCGCCGGCGATGACATCGGTTGCCGCCACGGTTCCAACTGCAACAGCAGGCGTGACTGACTGTACGCCACCATACAGCGGATTGGTCGGGTCAATGCTGCGTCCCATTTCACAAGCCTTGTCCCACAGCGGACTCTGCTTGTTGCCCAGCGCGGCATACAACTCGCCGGCGACCGATTCGAACGCGGTCGTGTTGCGGCGCGCGGCATACACTTCCAGCAGCTTGACGCGAACCTCGGGACGATCCGGATTCTTGTTGATGGCTTCCTTGAGGATTTCCTCAGCCTGCGCATCACGCCCGTAAGCCATATAGACCTCGGCTTCGGCAATCGGATCGACATCATGCGTGTCGATCGTGCCCAAGCCGGCCTGGCTGAAATCGGTGAGGAAAGAGGTATCGCCGGTATTGATGCTGCCACCCGATGCCGCCCCGCCGATCACTGAAGTCGGGCGCACATCGCCGCCGCTCATGATGCTGTCGTCCAGCGCTGCGCCGGTTTTGCGACGACGGCCACTGCCACCTGCCATCATCCACCACAGCGCGCCGCCCAGACCCAGCGCAACCAGCGCGCCGCCCCAATACATCGGATTGGCCAGCAGGGGCGTGAACCAGTTTTCGGTGGGCGCGACAGGCGCCTCGACGGCAGCGACGGGCGCAGGCTTCTGGACAACGGGTGCCGGGACTGGCGCGGGAACCGGCACCACAGGTGCGGCCGCCACGACGGCAGGCTCGCTGGCAGCGCCAGCGTTTGCCTTTTCCTTCATCTCGATCAGCTTTTGCGCATCCTGGATCTGTTTTTCCAGCATGGCCGCACGCTGCTCAGATTCCTTCATCGCTTTTTGGCGAGCAATCGCGTCTTCTTCCAGCGCACGCAATTTATCCAGCTTTTCCTGCGCGGCACGCTTTTCGTCCAGTTTGGCCGCGGCGGCAGTAGCCGGCGGCGTAACCTTGGACAGTTTCAATACGTCTTTTTGAGCTTCGGGTGCGGGCTTGGCGCGATCTTCCACCTTGGGTGTGAGCTTGCCGCTGCTGGCCTGGCTCGGTGCGGGTTCCGCCGCAGGGGCCTCTTGAACCTTGCCGGCGAGGCTCTGGCGATACGCACGCCAGTCATCCGATTGCAGTTTGATTTCGCGCACGGCTTCCCGCTGCGGAATGCTGGCTGCCTTTTCTGTCGAGGGAACGGCTAGCGTCACCCCCGCTTTCATGCGGTTCATGTTGCCATCAAAGGCCTGGGGGTTCTCGCGATACAACCCGACGAGGGCCTGCTCAAGACTGACACCTGCCGGGCGCATTTGCCTTGCAATTCCACTCAGCGTGTCACCGCGCTTGACCCTCACCTGGTCCGGTGCAGCGGATGCCACAACGGGTTGCGGTGCGGGTTCGGCTGCGGGTACAGGGGCAGCAACGGGGGCGGAGGGTTTGGCTGCCGCCGGTGCTTGATCGGCAACCGGCGGGGGCGCGCGCCGGGTAACGGGCGGCTTCGCCGGGGTCACCACGACAGGCGCAACCGACTGCTGGGGCGCCATGCCGGGCGGATCGAGCAACATCGTGTATTCACGTACCAGGCGACCGGATGCCCAGTTCAGCTCAATCAGCATGTCCACAAAAGGGTCGTTCACAGGACGACTTGAAGTCACCTTCAATACCGATTTACCGTTGGGTTTTTTCTCTACGGAAAAACGCAGTGAAGAAAGCACCGGAGCAAACTCGACGTTCGCGTCACGGAAAGCCTGATCTGAAGCGAGGCTGGCCGACAGACTTTCGAGTTCAGCCTTGTCTGCCGCAAACAACTCTATCTCGGCAGCGAGCGGTTGTCCCAGCGCCGAGTTGACTGACATTTTACCGAGCCCGGCAGCATGCACCATGAGGGGCACGGTAATCAGCCCTGCGGCCACCAGCTGGGTGGTGAAGCGCTTCAATTTCATCCCGTTATCTCCGTTATCGCCCCGCACAGCAGGGCTGTTGAATCCTTGACGCCATTATTGACGGCTCATCGCGCGCAATCTTTAGTGCATGAATCGCACCAGGCGTGGGCAACCCTGGCCGATCCGCTTCGTTCAGGCTTCCAGCAGGATGCGCAGCATGCGGCGCAGTGGCTCCGCCGCCCCCCACAGCAGCTGATCGCCAACGGTGAATGCGGTCAGATACTGCGGCCCGAGATTGAGCTTGCGCATGCGCCCGATCGGCACCGTCAGCGTGCCGGTCACCGCCGCCGGGGTGAGTTCGCGCATGGTGGTCTCGCGGTCGTTCGGCACCACTTTCACCCAGTCGTTGTGCGCGGCCAGCAGGCCGTGGATGTCGTCGAGCGGCACATCTTTGGTCAGTTTGATGGTGAGCGCCTGCGAATGACAGCGCATCGCGCCGACGCGCACGCACAGGCCGTCGATCGGGATCGGGTTCGCGCTGCGGCCCATGATCTTGTTGGCTTCGACCTGCGCCTTCCATTCTTCCTTCGACTGCCCGGATTCGAGCGCGACGTCGATCCATGGAATCAGGTTGCCGGCCAGCGGCACCGGCCAGGCATCGGTCGGATAGCGGTCGGAACGGATGAAATCAGCCACCTTGCGGTCGATGTCGAGAATGGCCGAAGCCGGGTCGTCGAGCAGGGTTTTCACTTCGCTGTTGATCGCGCCCATCTGCTGGATCAGCTCGCGCATGTTGCGTGCGCCGGCGCCCGAGGCCGCCTGGTAGGTCATCGGCGACACCCATTCGACCAGCCCGGCATCGAACAGCCCGCCCATCGCCATCAGCATCAAGGACACCGTGCAATTGCCGCCGACATAGGTTTTGGTGCCGTTGGCGATGCCGTCCAGGATCACCTGCTTGTTGACCGGGTCGAGAATGATGATGGCGTCATCCTTCATCCGCAGCGTCGACGCGGCGTCGATCCAGTAGCCGTTCCAGCCCGCTGCACGCAGCTTCGGGTATACCTCCTGGGTGTAGTCGCCGCCCTGCGCGGTGATGATGGCGTCGCACTGTTTCAGCTCGTCGATGGACAGGGCGTCCTTGAGTGGGGGGACGTCCTTGCCGATGTCGGGGCCTTTGCCGCCCACATTGGAGGTGGTGAAGAACACCGGATCGATCAGGTCGAAGTCGCGTTCTTCTTTCATGCGGCCCATGAGCACCGAGCCCACCATGCCGCGCCAGCCGATCAGTCCTACTTTCATCATGCCGTGTTTCCTTATTTGTTGGGGGTCAGGGATCAGGATTCAGGGGTCAGGGAAGGTGCGGGCACAGCCCGCCTTTTAATTGCGCGGTCTTCGATCGCTCATTCCCTGACCCCTGATCCCTGAATCCTGACCTCTAAAATTTAGTTAACCAGTGCCTTCACCACCGCATCACCCATCTCGCTGCACGACACTTTTTGCGTGCCGTCGGTCCAGATATCGCCCGTGCGCAAACCCTGCGCGATCACTTTTTTCACCGCGCCCTCAATGCGGTCAGCGGTCGCCAGATCGGCGAAGGTGTAGCGGTACATCATCGCCACCGACAGGATCGTCGCCAGCGGGTTCGCCAGATTCTTGCCCGAAATATCGGGGGCCGAGCCATGGATCGGTTCGTACATGCCCTTGTTGTTTTCATCGAGCGACGCCGACGGCAGCATGCCGATCGAGCCGGACAGCATCGAGGCCGCATCGGACAGGATGTCGCCGAAGATGTTGCCGGTGACCATGGTGTCGAACTGCTTCGGCGCACGGATCAACTGCATCGCCGCGTTATCGACATACATGTGGGACAGCGCAACCTCGGGGTAGTCCTTTGACACCTCGATCATCACTTCTTTCCACAGTTCCGAACATTCCAGCACGTTGGCTTTTTCGACCGAGCAGAGTTTCCTGCCGCGCTTCATCGCGATGCCGAACGCCACATGCGCCACGCGCCGCACTTCGGACTCGGAGTAGAGCATGGTATTGAAGCCGACACGCTCGCTCCCCCCGGTTGGGCTTGGCCGCATCTCGATACCGCGCGGCTGACCGAAATACACATCGCCAGTCAGTTCGCGCACGATCATCAGGTCGAGGCCAGACACCACTTCCGGCTTCAGCGACGATGCGGATGTCAGTTCGGGATACAACAAGGCTGGGCGCAGGTTGGCGAACAGGTTGAGTTCCTTGCGGATGCGCAGCAGGCCGCGCTCGGGACGCAATGGGCGGTCGAGCGCGTCGTATTGCGGGCCGCCGACGGCGCCGAGCAGCACCGCATCGGCCGCGCGCGCGAGGCTCAGCGTCGCCTCTGGCAGCGGATCGCCCGCTGCGTCGTAGCCTGCGCCGCCGATGGGAGCGGTTTCCATTTCGATTTTCGCGCCGTCGCTTTTAAGGACGTCGAGCACCTTGACCGCCTGGGCGACAATTTCCGGGCCGATACCGTCGCCGGGGAGAACTGCAATTTTCATAAGTAAACCTTAGTCACCACCACTACGCTGCGGGGAATTCTTGTTAAGCAAACAGCCACGGCGCTTCGATCCTGCGCCGCGCTTCGTAAGCCGCGATCTTGTCCGCCTGCAACAGCGTCAAGCCGATATCGTCCAGGCCGTTGAACAAGCGATGCTTGCGCCCTGCGTCGACGGCAAAGGGAATGACATCTCCGGTGGGCGTGGTGACGGTCTGCGTATCCAGATCGACTGTCAGCGCATAACCTTCGTTGGCTTCGCATTCCTTGAACAGCCTGTCGACGACGGCGGCATCCAGCACGATGGGCAGAATGCCGTTCTTGAAGCAGTTGTTGAAGAAGATATCGGCAAACGACGGCGCAATAATGGCGCGAAAGCCCGCATCTTCCAGCGCCCACGGCGCATGCTCGCGGCTCGATCCGCAACCGAAGTTGTCGCGTGCCAGCAGCACGGAGGCACCTTGGTAGCGCGGCTGGTTCAGCACGAAATCAGGATTCAGCGGGCGGTCGTGATTCGACTTGCCCGGCTCGCCGTGGTCCAGATAACGCCACTCGTCGAACAGGTTGGGGCCGAAACCGCTGCGCTTGATCGATTTCAGGAACTGCTTGGGAATGATGGCGTCGGTGTCGACATTGGCACGGTCGAGCGGCACCACCAGCCCATCCAGGGTCGTAAAAGCCTGCATGGCGATTAGTTGCCGGCCTTGCTGCCGGCTTCTTCAATGGATTCGCCCGCCTTCTGAACGTCCTGACCAAACCCTTCCATGGTGTTGCAACCTGCCAGGCTTAGCGCTGCGGCAATCAAAACGGCAATCATCGGTTTCATGGTTTTCTCCTTAAAAATTGCGTACATCAACAAAATGTCCGGCAATGGCTGCAGCTGCAGCCATTGCCGGACTCACTAAATGGGTTCGACCGCCCTGCCCCTGCCGCCCCTCGAAGTTGCGGTTGGAGGTGGAGGCACAACGTTCGCCCGGTTCCAGCCGGTCGGCATTCATCGCCAGGCACATCGAGCAACCGGGCTCGCGCCATTCAAACCCGGCGGCGACAAAAATCTTGTCCAGCCCTTCGGCCTCGGCCTGTTGCTTGACCAGCCCGGAACCCGGCACCACCATCGCCAGCTTGACGTTGAGCGCAACCTTGCGGCCTTTGGCCACGCCGGCGGCTTCGCGCAGGTCTTCGATACGCGAGTTGGTGCAGGAACCGATAAACACCTTGTCCACCGGAATCTCGGCCAGCGGCGTGCCCGCCTGCAGACCCATGTATTCGAGCGCACGGGTCCAGTCATGCTGCTTGGTTTCGTTCGGCGCGGTGGCCGGATCCGGCACGCTGCCGTTGATCGTCGTCACCATCTCGGGTGAGGTGCCCCAAGTCACCTGCGGCTCGATTTTCCCGGCATCGAGTTCAACCACGCGGTCGAAGACGGCATCGGCATCCGAGTGCAGAGTATTCCACCAGGCGACTGCCTTATCCCACGCAGCGCCCTTCGGCGAGTACGGGCGGCCCTTGACGTAGTCGATCGTGGTCTGATCGACTGCCACCATGCCTGCGCGCGCGCCGGCTTCGATGGCCATGTTGCACAGCGTCATGCGGCCTTCCATCGTCAGCGCGCGGATCGCACTGCCGCCGAATTCCAGCGCGTAGCCAGTGCCGCCTGCGGTGCCGATTTCGCCGATGATGGCGAGCGCAATGTCCTTGGCCGTGACGCCCTTCCCCAAAGCGCCTTCGACTTTCACCAGCATGGTTTTCGACGGTTTCTGCCACAGGCATTGCGTGGCCAACACGTGTTCGACCTCGGAGGTGCCGATGCCGAACGCCAGCGCGCCGAATGCGCCGTGCGTGGAGGTATGTGAATCGCCGCACACCACGGTCATGCCGGGCAGCGTGAGCCCTTCTTCCGGGCCGATGACGTGGACGATGCCCTGGCGGATGTCGTCCATCTTGAATTCGGTGATGCCGTATTCGGCGCAATTGGCGTCGAGCGTTTCCACCTGCAGGCGCGAAATCGGATCGGCAATACCCTGTGAACGATCGGTCGTAGGCACATTATGGTCGGGCACGGCAACCGCCGCGTCGGCACGCCGTGGCGTGCGATGCGCCAGCTTCAGCCCTTCGAATGCCTGCGGGCTGGTGACTTCGTGCACCAGATGGCGATCGATGTACAGCAGCGTGGTGCCATCGGCTTCAACGTGGACGACATGGGCGTCCCACAATTTCTGGAATAAGGTGAGTCCGGGCATGCGGAATAAGGCTAAGTTGCTTTAAACGACGATTATTTCATAGGTTCAGGGCGGCGGGCACGGCTTTTGTTTGGCGCCATTTTGATTTCAGCTATCTGGACTTTCCCCAGACCGCGTACACCACCCACGCCAGCGCCGCGCTCAAGGCGGCCAGCGTGAACGTCCACGCCGAGCCGAGCGACTCCCAGGTCAGGCCGCTGGCCAGCCCGCCGATGGTGCCGCCGACGCCATACGACAGGCTGGTGTACAAGGCCTGCCCGCGCGCCTGATGGCGGCCGCGAAAGTGCAGATGGATGAGCGCCACCGCCGCCGCGTGAAAGGTGCCGAAGCTGAACGCGTGCAGGGTTTGCGCCCCCCACACCAGCCAGGCCGACTCCACGCCCCAGGCGATGACCAGAAAGCGCAACGCCGCCAGCGCGAAGCTCGCCAGAATCAGCTGGCGCGGGGTCACTTGCGCAAAGATGCGCGGAATGATCAGGAAAATGCCGATCTCGCACAGCACCCCAAGTGCCCACAACCAGCCGACCGTGGACTTGTCGTAGCCATGGTCCACCAGATAAATCGAATAGAAGGTGTAATACGGCCCGTGCGTCACGGCCATCAACAGGCAGGCGGCCAGCAGCGAGGCCACTTCGGGGCGTTTCACGATATCCCAGACCGAATGATGGTCGGTGGGATGCGGCAGGATCTCGGCTTCGGGGATGGTTCGCGCCGACGCAACGATACCCAGCATCACGACCAGCACCGCCCACGGCAACCAGCGAATCGAGATCGTATCGAAGGCGTATCCCAGCCCCACCACCATCACGATGAAGCCGACCGAACCCCACAGGCGGATGCGGCCGTAGGCATCGCTGCGCTCGCCCAGATGCGACAGCGTCATCGCTTCGACCAGCGGCAAGGACGCGCTCCAAAAAAAACTCAGCGCCGCCATCACCGCGAACAGCCACCAGAAGCTGTCGCTGACGAACACACCGGCGAACACCAGCACGCTGCCCGCTGCCGCGATCTGCACGATGGAGGTGCGCCTGCCGGTGCGATCCGCAATGTGGCCCCAGATATTGGGGGCGAATATCCGCATCACCTGCAGCAGCGACATCAGCACGCCGATCTGGAATGCATTGAACGCCAGCGATTGCAGATACAGCCCCCAAAACGGCGACATTGCACCGACGAAGGCGAAGTAGAAGAAATAGAAACCGGACAGTCGCCAGTAGGGAACCGCATTCATGCGACCGGATTATCCGCGAACCCGATGCGGATATTTCAGCGACGGCACAGCCTTTTTCAGGCAGGGTCGACGTGGCCGGGGCAATCCGCTGGATCAACAAGCGACTGCAGCCCTGTCCAAGCACGCTACGAATCAGGTCTCCAGCGTACTCACCGCCCCACCGGTTCGTTCTGTTTGGCCAAGGCGGCAAGGTGACAGGGCGCGCGCCGCACCTTGCCCTTGCCCAAAGGCGTAATTCCCCACATACTCGACCCACTGGCAGTTGAATATTTTCAGCTGATTTTTTGCCCGATTCCGCTACCGCGTATTGAAATCCACTTTGGCGCCTCCCAGCCCCTCACTGATTGACTTGCCCGACCTGCAGCTCGACGATGCGCGCGCGTTGCTCGCACACGACGCCAGAAACGGCCAACCCCAACACGACGAATCGCCCACTGATTATTTGCAACGGGTCATCGACAGCCTGTGCGAACTCTCGCTGAAGGATCCGTTGACTGGCTTGAGCAACCGCCGGCATTTTCACGCTGCGCTGGTACGCCAGATCGAATCGGTTGCGCGTTCTGGCGAGTCTGTTCTGCTGTTGCTGCTCGACATCGATCATTTCAAAAACATCAACGACACGCACGGCCATCTAGCCGGCGACCAGGTATTGCGGGCGATCGGGCATTGCCTGGGACGCTGCGTGCGTCCGGTGGATACGGTCGCCCGCTACGGCGGAGAAGAATTCGCCATCATCCTGCCCAATTGCCGACCATTGTTCGGCCGTACGCTGGCTGAGCGCATTCGGCAGGCTGTATCCGATCTCTGCGTCCAGGTGAGTCCTCTGCTTAGCATTCAGGTCACGATCAGTATCGGGGGGGCTTATGCGCCCGAATGGGTGCGCTCCACTCCCGATCTATGGATCGAACGTGCTGATACCCAGCTTTATCGCGCCAAATCCAACGGCCGCAACCAGGCATGCATCGATCAACCCCAGGCGATTTCAGTTAGCGCAGAAGAAAAAGGCTTGCTGTACAGCCACTGGGCCGCAGACGACGCCAACCCGTTCGAGTTCGATGCAGGCAACGTGACAAACCGAGTAAACGCATGAACGATGTACTAAGCCCCCCCGCGCACCCTTCCGATATTGCCGAGGTTCCGCTCAAGCCCTTGGGCAAGGTGCTCGCTGTCACCAGCGGCAAAGGCGGCGTAGGTAAAACCTTTGTTTCGGCCAATCTTGCAGCTGCACTGGCCAAACGCGGCCACAAGGTGCTGGTGCTCGATGCCGATCTTGGGCTGGCGAATCTCGATGTGGTGCTCAACCTCTACCCAAAAATCACCTTGCATGATGTCTTTACCGGCAAGGCCAAGCTGGAAGATGCCATTCTCCCGGCACCGGGTGGGTTTTCCGTGCTGCTGGCGGGTTCGGGGATGGTTGAGTACTCACGCCTGACGTCCGAAGTGCGCAGCGAGTTCTTGCGCGTGATGAACACCCTGGTGCCGAGTTACGACGTCGTGATACTGGACACTGGCGCGGGCATTTCCGACGTCGTGCTGTTCGCTGTCTCGCTGGCGTCCGAAGTGCTGATGGTGGCGACCCCCGAACCCACCTCACTCACCGACGCCTATGCCACCATCAAGGTATTGGTCGGGCAGCAACAGCGCCAAACCATACGCGTCATCATCAACCAGGCGACCCGACCCGGCAGCGGTGCGGCCATCACCAACCAGCTTCAGCAAGTGCTCGACCGCTTCGTCGTGGCCGGGCTCAATCAGCCCATCCGCCTGGTTCACATGGGCGATATCCCCCTGGATCCCGAGGTCCGCCAGGCCATCATGCGGCGTCAGCTCATGATGCAAGCCACACCCGGCTGCCCGGCTGGCGTGGCGCTTGGCCAGATCGCCCGCAATCTCGAAGAAAGCGTCATTCCCCGGCCTGCATAGCACGCGGCAGGGACGCTGCATGAAACCGACAGACAGACCGTTCAGTACGGCGTCTGGATCGTCCTCACTAACGCCATCACCCGTTCCGGCTCCATCCTGAGCAAGCTGCCAATTTCACGGTAATCGTCTGGCAGGGCCGCGTTATCCCAGCCTTCGGCAGAATGGCGTGCCAGGTTGACCGCCAGGTTGACATTGCGCACCCGGGACGTGTTCGCAAGAGCAGGATCATGCAGATTTTTCAGCAGCTCCGGCAGATGCCAATCAATGGCCAGTTGACGCTGCAATTCCAGCCCGGTAAAACCCAGCACCCGTTTTTGCAAGTCTGCGCTACGCAAGGACGAATCGGCGTGCTGGAGCCGGTGAATGTCGAGCATTTGTACGGGACTGAAGCACCACATCAGTATCTCGGCCACATGTGAAAGCAAGGTGGACACATGGACTTCTTCCGCATGCAGATCATGCAACCGCAACGCCCAGTCATACGCGTAATACGCTGAACGTTGGGCGCGGCGTACGGTTTGCAGCAGTTGCAGCAAGGCATCCAGGTGGCCTTGCAGCATGGTTTCGACAAGCGGGGAGGCCGGCACATCACGGAAGAAAGGCTCCAGCCCCATCATCAGCAAGGCCTGTTTCACATCGACCAGTTCATAAGTCTGATTGCGATGTTTGTGGGTCTGCATGAAGCGCAGCAGTTTGACCGTCATCAGCGGGTCATCGGTCACCACATTGGCGATGCTGCGCGGATTGAGCAGCGATTCGTCAGCGCGCAGTCGCTCGAGTTCGCGTGCACTGCTTTTCAGCACGGGAATATCGGCCTCTCCCAGGTAAGCCAGCCAGACTGCCAGGCCCTTTAAATGCTGTGACATCATTACTCCCGGGCTGAACCCTATGATTTGATTCTGGATACGCTAGCAGCCTGTCGGACTTGGAATCAAAGCGAAAATCCGCTGGGCGAGGCAGACTTCACCGATGTTGCCTGGCAATAATCGCTCCTGTTGGCCCGAAAAAGCGGCGAAATATGAACCGGCCAGGCGGGTTTTCAGCCGATTGTCTTCAGGTCCGACAGGCTGCTCGTGCACAGCATAAAACGGCAAAGCCGGCGCGACTCTTTAGTTAACGCCTCGCCGGCCATGAAACCCCCACAACCCGCGCGAAGCCGATCAGGATCCGCAGCCCCTACAATCGCATCTCCTGTATCAGGTCCTGTCTATGCCCAACCCCATCAAATCCAGCTGTTTCGACCCCGACTGTCGCGCTTGTCCACGCCTGGCCCACTTTCTCGACGAGGTTCGCATTCAGCATCCCGCTTACCACGCGCGCCCGGTGGCGCCCTTCGGTGACCCAGAAGCGCGCCTGCTGATTGTCGGCCTCGCTCCGGGCATGCACGGCGCCAACCGCAGTGGCCGTCCGTTCACCGGCGACCATGCCGGAATCCTGCTGTATCAGACCCTGCACCAGTTTGGTTACGCCAGCGCGCCGCAATCGGTCGCCTCCAATGACGGCTTGCAGCTGATCGATTGCCGCGTCACCAATGCAGTGAAATGCCTGCCGCCCGCCAACAAGCCCGAAGCCGCCGAAATCCGCGAATGCAATCATTTTCTGGCAGCCGAACTGGCCAATTTGCCACCGAACGCCCGCATCCTCGCGCTAGGTCAGATCGCCCATCAAGGGATACTGCGCGCACTCGGGCTGCCGCTCAAGTCCTATCCTTTCAGCCACGCCAGCGACTACCGCCTGCCTGACGGGAAACGGCTGGTCAGCAGCTACCATTGCTCCCGCTACAATACCCAGACGCGACGGCTTACACCCGAGATGTTCGCGGCCGTTTTTAGCTTACTGCAAACCCAGGACTGAGCATGCCCGTTGTCACCATCAAACTCGCCGGAACGCTGACCCGCGAACAAAAGCAAAAAGTTGCCGAGGAAATCACTGCCACGCTGGCGCGGCACGCGGGCAAGCCGGCGTCATACACCTATATCGCTTTCGAGGAGCTACCCGAGGAAAACTGGGCGATTGCAGGCCAGCTGCTGGATGAGAACTGATTGTTTTGCCCTGCGCGGACAAAACCGGTTTTAGACCATGAGCATCGACAAGGACTTTCTGGCCTCGCTGCCCACGCTGCCCGGGGTCTATCGCATGATCGACGCTGCGAATGCGGTGCTCTATGTCGGCAAGGCAAAAGACCTGAAAAAACGCGTGTCAAGCTATTTTCAAAAGACCGACCAAAGCCCGCGCATCCGGCTGATGCTGAAAACAGTCGACCATATCGACACCACGGTGACGCGCACCGAGGCCGAAGCACTGCTGCTGGAAAACAACCTCATCAAAAGCCTGAAGCCGCGCTTCAACATCCTGTTTCGTGACGACAAGTCCTACCCCTATCTGCTGCTGACCGGGCATCGCTTTCCACGCTTGGCCTATTTTCGCGGCACCCCCAAAAAGCTGGACCAGGCATTCGGCCCCTACCCCAATTCGTATGCGGTGCGCGAAAGCATCCAGTTGCTGCAAAAAGTGTTTCAGCTGCGCAGTTGCGAAGACACGGTGTTCGCCAACCGCTCGCGGCCCTGCCTGCTGCACCAGATCAAGCGCTGCACCGCGCCGTGCGTCAAGCTCATCACACCGGAAGCCTATGCGCAGGATGTCGAAGCCGCTGCCCAGCTGCTGCACGGTGCTGCCAACACCCTGACCGAGCAGATCACCGCGCAGATGAATGCCGCCGCCGCCGCGCTCGATTTTGAAACCGCCGCCCACCTGCGCGACCGCCTGCGCATGCTGGCCACCGTGCGCGAAAAGCAGTTCGTCGACACCACCGGCAGCGAGGCCGATGCCGATGTCATCGCGGTGGCCGAGGTCGCAGGGGTGATCGCGCTCAACCTGACCATGATCCGTGGTGGGCGCCATCTGGGCGACCGCAGCTTTTTTCCGCAGCATGGTGAAGGCGCCACCCTGGCCGAGGCGCTGGAGGCGTTTATTGCCCAGCATTACCTCGATCACCCGATCCCCTCGCGCATCCTGATCAGTGAAGCGATCGATACCGACGCGCTGGAAGTGATGCTGTCCGAACACGCACACAAGAAAATCAGCCTGCAACATCGCGTCACCGCTCAGCGCAAAGTATGGGTCAGCATGGCAGAAGCCAATGCACGCCTGTCCGCCGAACGCCGCAGCACCGAACGCAGCAACCAGTCGCAGCGGCTCGCTGCACTGCGCGATACGCTCGACCTTCCTGCCCTCAGGCGCATCGAATGTTTTGATATTTCGCACACCCTGGGCGAAGCGACGATCGCCTCGTGTGTGGTGTACGAAGGCGACGACCTTAAAAAATCCGATTACCGGCGTTACAACATCAGCGGCATTACCCCGGGCGACGACTACGCTGCGATGCACACTGCCCTGATCAAACGCTTCCAGAAAAGCGTCGAAGAAAACGGCGTACTGCCCGACTTGCTGCTCATCGACGGCGGCAAAGGGCAAATCAGCACGGCAGTTGCGGCCATGAACGAACTCGGTCTGGGCGACGTTTTGCTCCTCGGGGTCGCCAAGGGCGAAGCGCGCAAACCCGGCCTGGAAACCCTGGTTTTCGCCGACGGCCGCGAATTGAAACTCGCCAAAGACCATCCCGGCTTTCACCTGATCCAGCAGATACGCGACGAAGCACACCGCTTCGCCATCACCGGCCACCGCGCCAAACGCGGCAAAACACGCATGCAATCGACACTGGAAGACATCGCCGGAATCGGCCCCAAACGCCGCAAACAGCTGCTCGAGCACTTCGGCGGATTGCAGGGTGTGCGGGATGCCGGAATCGATGCGCTTGCTACTGTCAACGGTATCAGTCGAGAATTGGCAGAATCCATTTATCGCACCCTGCATTAATGCCGCTCAATCTCCCCAACCTGCTCACCTGGCTGCGCATCCTTCTCATCCCCGTCATGGCAGGCGTTTTTTATTTGCCCCAGGGCTGGGTGACCCCCCTTGAGGCGAATGTACTGGCCGCTTTGTTTTTTGGTATCGCCGCGCTAACCGACTGGCTGGACGGCTATCTGGCGCGCGCGCTTGGCCAAACCTCGGCGTTCGGAGCGTTTCTCGACCCGGTGGCAGACAAGCTGATGGTCGCAGCTGCATTGATTGTGTTGGTCGACCTCGGCCGCGCAGCCCCCCTGATTGCGCTCATCATCATTGGGCGTGAAATCACGATTTCCGCCTTGCGCGAATGGATGGCTAAGGCAGGCAAATCGGCGAGCGTGGCGGTGTCGTTTGTCGGCAAGCTCAAAACCGCCGCGCAAATGATCGCTATCGTCCTGCTGCTCTATGCCACCCCGTTCGCCGGCCTGCCCATTGCATTCATTGGCACGCTGCTGATCTGGGTCGCTGCGCTGCTGACATTGGTCTCGATGGCGTACTACCTGATGATGGCCGCACGCGCCTTACAAAATAATTGACGAATAGTCAGGCAAACCTGTTGACAGAAAAAGCCTGAATCCCCATAATGCGCAGCCTTCAACGCGGGAATAGCTCAGCTGGTAGAGCGCAACCTTGCCAAGGTTGAGGTCGGGAGTTCGAACCTCCTTTCCCGCTCCAGAATTCCGGGGAAAACAGAAGGACAAGTCCGGACGTTTTCCCCTTTTCAATTAAAAGTTATGTGGCACTTGGCGCGATAGCAAAGCGGTTATGCACCGGATTGCAAATCCGTGTAGGTCGGTTCGACTCCGGCTCGCGCCTCCAGATTCGAAGCCGACTCGCCGATTCGCCCGGATGGTGAAATTGGTAGACACAAGGGACTTAAAATCCCTCGCCAGTGATGGCGTACCGGTTCGATTCCGGTTCCGGGCACCATCATCCTTTCGGCCGCGTTGCTCAAGTGGTATAATTTTGCCGCTTGATTATTTGTTTGGTTGTTTTGCATCAATGGGCGTTTCGCCCATTTTTTATTTGCATTTCTTGTACGCAGCCCGTCGTAGCGCTTCGCGCAGCGGCACAACAGTGGATTGTTGATAATGGATTTGACCACCCGCCTGGAACCCGTGCTTGCCGGACTCGGATACGAGTTGGTCATGCTTGAGCGTGCCGGCCGAGGTCAATTGCGCCTGTTCATCGACAAGCCGGGCGGCATCACGATTGATGACTGCGTCACGGTGAGCAATCACCTGACGCACCTGTTCACAGTCGAGAACATCGACTACGACAGGCTGGAAGTGTCCTCACCCGGGCTGGATCGCCCGCTGGTCAAGCCGCAGGACTATGTCCGGTTTGCTGGCGAACAGGTCACACTGAAGCTGCGGGTGCCGCTGAATAATCGGCGTCGCCTCAATGGTCAGTTAGTTGGGCTGGAGAACGATGCCGTGAAGTTGATCGTCGATGGCACAGAAGTATCGGTAGATTTAAGAAATGTGGATGCTGCCCGCCTCAGGCCCTTGGTCTAAGTGCAGCGAGTTGGAGAAAATATGAGCCGTGAAATGTTAATGCTGGCCGATGCGCTGGCCCGCGAAAAGAACGTAGACAAAGAAGTCGTTTTCGATGCGCTGGAGCAGGCACTTGCTTCCGCCACCAAAAAACGCTTCAAGGAAGAGTCCGACGTGCGCGTGTCGATCGACCGCGAAACCGGTGATTACGAATCCTTCCGCCGCTGGCAGGTCGTGTCCGAGGCCGACCTCGAGTCCGAGGGCTACCAGATCCTGCTGATCGACGCGCAGGACAAGCATCCCGACATCGAAATTGGCGACTACATTGAAGAGCCGCTCGAAAACATCGAATTCGGCCGCATCGGTGCGCAGGCTGCCAAGCAGGTCATCCTGCAAAAAATCCGCGACGCCGAGCGCGAGCAGATCATCAGCGACTTCCTTGATCGCAAAGAGCATCTGGTCAATGGCGTAGTCAAACGCATCGACCGTGGCAACGCCATCATCGAATCCGGCCGCGTCGAGGGTTACCTGCACCGCGACCAGATGATTCCGCGTGAAAACCTGCGTGTCGGCGACCGCGTGCGAGCCTACCTGCTGCGCATTGATCGTGGCGTGCGCGGCCCGCAAGTGGTGTTGTCGCGCACCGCGCCCGAATTCATCATGAAGCTGTTTGAGCTGGAAGTGCCCGAGATCGAGGAAGGCCTGCTTGAAATCAAGGCAGCCGCCCGTGACCCTGGCCTGCGCTCCAAGATTGCAGTGGTGTCGCACGATCCACGCATCGACCCGATCGGCACCTGTATCGGCCTGCGCGGTTCACGCGTCACTTCGGTAACCAACGAACTGGCTGGCGAGCGGGTTGACATCATTCACTGGTCGGCCGAGCCGGCACAGTATGTGATCAACGCGCTGGCGCCCGCTGAAGTCAGCTCCATCGTGGTTGACGAAGACAAGCACAGCATGGACGTGGTGGTGGAAGAGGAACAGTTGGCGATGGCCATCGGCCGTGGCGGCCAGAACGTGCGCCTGGCCTCGGAGTTGACCGGCTGGGACCTCAACATCCTGTCGCGCGCTGCGGCGGAAGAAAAACAGACCGCCGAGAGCGGCAAGACGCTTGCCCTGTTCATTGAAAAGCTCGACGTCGATGAGGAAGTTGCCCAGATTCTGGTCGACGAAGGCTTCTCCACGCTGGAAGAAGTCGCTTATGTGCCGTTGAACGAGATGCTCGAAATCGATGCGTTCGATCAGGATCTGGTCAACGAACTGCGCACCCGGGCACGCAATGCCCTGCTGACTGCAGCCATCGTGGGCGAAGAAGAAGTCGAAGCATCGGCGGGCGACTTGCTGTCGCTCGAAGGCATGGATGCGGAAACCGCCCGTCTGCTTGCAGTTAAAGGTATTCACACCACCGAAGACCTGGCGGATCTGGCAAGCGATGAACTGATCGAGCTGGTTGCAATGGATACCGATCGCGCCAATCAATTGATCATGGCCGCACGCGCGCCGATGATCGCCCAAGGCTGAGAGTCACGAGGATTGCATGAACGTTGAACAATTCGCCCAGGAACTGAAACTGCCCCCCCTTCTGCTGCTTGAGCAGCTGAAGGCGGCAGGCGTCAGCAAAAACGATATCGCCGATCCCATGTCGGAGGCAGACAAGTCGCATTTACTCGACTATTTGCGCAAGGTACATGGTGGCGGAGCTGAAGCCAGCAAAACCAAAATCACCATCACGCGCAAGCAGACCGGCGAGATCCGTAAAACCGACAGCACCGGCAAGTCGCGCACGATTCAGGTGGAAACGCGCAAATCGCGTACCTACGTCAAACGTGACGCCAGTGCGCCGACCGCCGAGGCTCAGCCTGTCGCCGAGACCGTCGAGGAAGCACTCACGGCTCCGCTGATCGAGGAGATGGCTCCACCTGCAGTCGAAATTCAGGCTGAAGCTGTTCCAGTAGTCGCGGCGCCAGAACCCGAAGCGATTGCCGAACCGGCTGAGGTTAAGGCCGAAGTGAAGCCAGCGCCCGTTGAACCGGTTGCGGCTGAACCTGTTGTGGCAGAAATCGCCCCCGCCGAAGTGGTCGCAGAGGCTGCACCTGTCGAAGCTGCCGCGCAGCCAGAAGCTGAAGCGGCTCCTGTGGTCAAAAAGGCCACCCGCATCATCAAAAAAGCCTCGATTCTGAACGAAGCCGAGGTCAAGGCGCGCGAAGACGAAGCGCGTCGCCATACCGCACTGCAAGAACGTCAGGCCGCGGACGCCAAAGCGCGCACCGAACTTATCGTCATGCGCAAGCAGGCTGAAGCGGCTCGTGAAGCCGCCAAGCTGGTCGCCGCGCAGAAGGCGGCCGCACCCGCGGCTCCTGCTCCGACGGCACCCACCGAAAAAACCTTGCACAAGCCTGACAAACCGGGCGCAACCAAGGCGGCAAAAGGTCCGGATAAAAAACCTGCGGGCGCCTGGAAAGACGACAGCGCGCGTCGTAAAGGCGGACTTAAAACCCGTGGCGGTGCTGCACCTGACACCGGCTGGCGTGGCCGCAAAGGCAAATCGCGCTCGGGCCAGGATGACAGCAACTTCATCGAACCGACCGAAATGGTCGTACGCGAAGTCCTGATTCCCGAAACCATCACCGTGGCCGAACTGGCCCACAAGATGTCGGTCAAGGCGGCTGAGGTCATCAAGGCGCTGATGAAGCTGGGCAGCATGGTTTCAATCAACCAGGTGCTTGACCAGGAAACCGCGATCATCGTGGTCGAAGAAATGGGTCACATCGGCAAACCTGCCGCACTCGACACACCGGAAGCCTTCCTCATTGATGCGGGCGAGGTGGTTGAGCATGAAATGCTCAACCGCGCTCCTGTGGTGACCGTGATGGGTCACGTCGACCACGGCAAAACCTCGCTGCTCGACACCATTCGCCGCACCCGTGTGGCCAGTGGCGAGGCTGGCGGCATTACCCAGCACATCGGCGCGTATCACGTCGAAACCGAAAAAGGCATGATCACCTTCCTCGATACGCCGGGTCACGAAGCGTTTACCGCCATGCGGGCACGCGGCGCCAAAGCGACCGACATCGTGGTATTGGTTGTGGCAGCGGATGACGGCGTCATGCCGCAAACCATCGAAGCCATCCACCACGCCAAGGCCGCCAATGTGCCGCTGGTGGTGGCCGTCAACAAGATCGACAAACCCGGTGCCAATCCCGAGCGGATTCGCCAGGAACTGGTCGCGCAGGGCATCACGCCTGAAGAGTGGGGCGGTGATACGCAGTTCGTCGAAGTGTCGGCCAAAGCCAACACCAATATCGATGGCCTGCTTGATGCGATTCAGTTGCAGGCCGAGGTGCTTGAATTGAAGGCAGCCGCAACCGGCTCGGCCAAGGGCATCGTCATCGAAGCGCGTCTGGACAAAGGCAAGGGGCCGGTTGCCACGCTGCTGATCCAGTCCGGCACCCTGCGTCGCGGCGATATGGTGCTGGCAGGCCAGGTATTCGGCCGCGTCCGTGCCATGCTCGACGAAACAGGCAAGCCCGTGACCGAAGCAGGTCCGTCAATCCCGGTTGAAGTCCAGGGCCTCTCAGACGTGCCGCAGGCAGGCGAAGACATGATGGTATTGCCGGACGAACGCAAAGCGCGTGAGATCGCGTTGTTCCGTCAGGGCAAATTCCGCGAAGTGCTGCTGGCCAAAAAGCAGGCTTCCAAGATGGAAACGATGTTCGGCCAGATTGGCAAGGAAGAAGTGCAGCAACTGCCGATCATCCTCAAGGCCGACATGCAGGGCTCGTACGAAGGCCTCGCGCATGCACTGACCAAGCTGTCCACCGACGAAGTCAAGGTCAACATCATCCACAGCGCGGTCGGTGCCATCACCGAGTCCGACGTCAATCTGGCGCTCGCCTCCAAGGCGGTGCTGATCGGCTTCAACGTGCGCGCCGATGCTTTGGCCCGCAAGCTGGCCGAATCCAGCGGCGTGGACATCCGCTACTACAACATCATCTACGAAGCCGTGGATGAGGTGAAAGCTGCGCTGTCCGGCATGCTGGCACCCGAGAAGCGCGAGAGCGTGATCGGCACCGTCGAAATCCGTCAGGTCTTCGTGATTTCGAAGGTGGGTTCGATCGCCGGTTGCTACGTGCTCGATGGTGTCATCAAGCGCAATGCCGGTATCCGCGTGATCCGCAACAACACGGTGATCCATCAGGGCGAACTCGACTCGCTCAAGCGCTTCAAGGACGACGTGAAGGAAGTCAAAGCCAACTTCGAATGCGGCCTGAGCCTGAAGAACTTCAACGACATCCAGGTCGGCGACCATCTGGAAGTGTTTGAAGTCGTGGAAGTGGCGCGCTCGCTCTAATGCCGAAGGATTTTCCAAGAGCGCGGCGAGTCGCCGACCAGATCCAGCGCGAACTGCCGGAACTCATCCGGCAGGAAGTCAAGGATCCGCGCGTCGGCATGCTGACCATCACCGAGGTGGAGGTCAACCGCGACATGGAGTTTGCCAAGGTGTTCTTCACCACCCTCGGTGGCCAGCCTGAGCACGACGCCTGCCTGCAGGGACTCCAGCGCGCCAGCGGCTTTCTGCGTTCGCAGCTGTCGCACCGCATGCAGTTGCGCGTGGTGCCCAAGCTCACCTTCGTTTACGACCGCTCGGTCGAATACGGCATGCAGCTCACCCACCTGATCGAAGCGGCTGTCGCAGAAGACGCCAAAAATGCCCCCCCTCTCACAGAAGAGGATGGCTCAGAAGCAGAAGATGGTGGCGATAGCGCAGATGTGACGCCCAAACCGATCAGCGAGTGAAGCCCGCCCGCCAACCGATAGACGGCGTGCTGCTGCTGAACAAGCCGGTCGGCATCACCTCCAACGCCGCCCTGCAAAAAGCCAAGTGGCTGCTCAACGCCAAAAAGGCGGGCCACACCGGCACCCTCGATCCGTTCGCCGACGGCCTGCTGCCGCTCTGTTTCGGCGAGGCCACCAAGTTTTCCGCTTACCTGCTGGAATCCGACAAGCACTACCGCGCAACCATGCGGCTCGGCATCACGACCACGACTGGCGATCCGGAAGGCGACGTGCTGAACACCCGCGACGTCACAGCCAGCTGTGCTGACATCAGCGCAGTGCTGCCCCGCTTCAGGGGTGAAATCGAACAAATCCCGCCCATGCACTCGGCACTCAAGCATCAGGGGCGCCCCCTCTACGAATACGCGCGCGCCGGCATCGAGATCGATCGCCCTCCCCGCAAAGTGCGGATCAACGCGCTCGATCTCGTCGAATGCAAGCCCCCGGTTGTGGTGTTCGATGTGCAATGCAGTGCCGGTACCTATATCCGCACCCTGGCACAGGACATCGGCGCAGCCCTTGGATGCGGCGCCCACCTCACCGGTCTGACCCGCACCGTGGTCGGCGGATTCCAACTGGAAGGAGCACACAGCCTGGCTGCGCTGGAGGCCCTGCCTGCCGCCGAACGCATCAACGCTTTGCTGCCGTTGGATGCCATGCTGACGCACCTCCCGGTAGTCGATTTATCCGCCGAGGATACGGTGATCCTGATACAAGGCCGCAGCGTACCGTTTACGCATCAGCAGCAAGAACTTGTTCGCCTGTACGCGCCAGGAAGCGATTTTATTGGCGTAGCTGAAACCGCGGCGGGGCAACTTGTTCCGCGCCGCCTCTGCAATACAGCAGATCGAGCCGCTCACGCCCGGGCAGGTGTCTAATCGCCCCCATGCACAGTTGTTTCTGATGGGCTATTGCCCCCCCAATCCAGTCGAGCACTTTTGCTCTCAGGACATACAAGCCATATTGCTCTCTTAAACGTGAAGAGCCAGTGTTCCGGCTGATTGAAGTTGAAAACAGAGTAATAGATTTGCAAATGCGCATTCTGCTAAAACCAGCCAATGCCAATCTCAAATCCGTCGCCTATTCCGATTGAATAGTCTGCCAATTAATCGACCGTCTCGGTTCGGCCAGGAGCGGAAGCTCAAGCTAAGAAGCTTGACCGTCACTTATAAGCCCTAAGCCGTCGGTCATTTATCGTATCTGCTTATAATTTTCCAAAAGCAGCTTTGCTGAATTTTAATAAGCTTCCGATTGGTCCCATTGCCGGACATTGCCAATCAAAAAACCCCGCCGAAGCGGGGATTCCTGAGTTAAACATCCGTAGACATCAGACGAAATTTATTGTGTCGTACCGACGTTTTCTGCGCGTGATGAAACCTATCAGACTTAGACCGGCTAGCAGCATTGCGTAGGTTGAAGGTTCAGGAACGGATGAGATCATAACGAATGAGGTTGGACTTGCCCAAACTGACTGTGGACCAAAGTCCAAGCGCAGATCAAGTGAACTCGATGGAGTTGCAGCCTTAGTTGAATAATTGTTTAGAAACTGTGAAACAGTAGTAGAAGCAGGCGGAGAAAAATAATTAAACGATAAGAAATTTACCCCATCGAGTCTTAATGACAGGGGGGCTACATTTATCGCGTCTAGGGATCCAGCCCAATTAATATTAGAGCTTGCAACAGTTGATGTTTCACCATTAAAAGTTACGCTAATGGTTGAAGATTCTATGCTGGCCGTAGTATCAAAGAGGTAATCGACTGTTAGCGTGTTCCCAATCGAGGCAAAAGCAGGCGGTACAAATCCATCGTTTTTTTGATATACAGTTCCAGTGAATTGCCATGTTTGTAATGCAGCTTGTGCAGTGCTTGCGACTAGGGCTGTACCCAAAGCAGCAACCTTTAATAATGTAGTAGTTTTAATTTTTAATCCCCTTGAGTTTGATTTAGTTAAAACGTTGGATTTTGGAGCAACTTACTTTAGGAAGCGACAGTAAAAAACGAACCATAATGCCGTGAATTAAGGAAAATCATGGAGTTACAAATAACTCACTGAGGAACCATGGCCATGGTTAGAAGTTGTAAAAATACTCGACAAATATTTCATTCTTGCGAACGGTTGCTTTGGGCTGAACAACGGACACCCATGGCGCTCACCTTGGCCATCCGCTACGGGTCGAAAGCGAGCGGTTTTGGCAGTCCGGAATTTACGGCTTTATTAGGTTAGATCAGCCAGCGATGTACCCGCCTGCCCGTATTCGCCTTGCCCTGCCCGCCTGCCAGTCCACACGCGATCACGCGCTTGAGTCAGATCCCCTTTTTCGCGTAAAATGCGCGGTTTCCCAGAACGTGTCCCGCTCAGCCGCAGGCCACGCGATTTAGAAGGAGTACACCATGGCTGTTACCGTCGTTCAAAAAGCTGAAATCGTCCAGAGTTATCAACGCGCTGCCACCGATACCGGCTCGCCCGAAGTGCAGGTTGCCCTGCTGACGGCCCGCATCAATGACCTGACCGGCCACTTCAAGGCCAACATGAAGGATCACCACTCGCGTCGTGGTCTGCTGAAAATGGTGAGCCGCCGCCGCAAGCTGCTGGATTACCTGAAGCGCACCAACCTCGAAGGCTACAAGACCCTGATCGAACGCCTGAGCCTGCGTAAGTAAGCCGGGCCAAGCCACTGTGATGACACAGCAATATGCTGCATCGGCACAGTTGGCGGGTCGTTCGACCCCCTGAATTTCTCACGCCCCGCACTCGCGGGGCGTTTTCATTTGAAAGGAACTCGTGTGAGCGCTATCAAGAAAACCTTCACCTATGGCCGCCATCAGGTCACCCTGGAAACGGGCGAAATCGCTCGTCAGGCTGGCGGCGCGGTTATCGTCAACATTGAAGACACCGTGGTGCTGGTCACCGTCGTTGCCAAGACGGAAGTCAAACCCGGCCAGGATTTCTTCCCGCTGACCGTCGATTACCAGGAAAAAACCTACGCTGCGGGGCGCATTCCCGGCGGCTTCCTGAAGCGCGAAAGCCGCGCATCCGACGCTGAAATTCTGATTTGCCGCCTGATCGACCGCCCGATCCGCCCGCTTTTCCCGGACGGCTTTTTCAACGAAGTGCAGATCATCGCGACGGTGATGTCGTCCAATCCCGAAATCAGCGCCGACATTCCTGCGCTGATCGGCGCCTCCGCTGCGCTGTCGCTGTCCGGCCTGCCGTTTGACGGCCCGGTGGGCGCAGCCCGCGTCGGTTTCATCAACGGCGAATACGTGCTGAACCCGACGCTTTCCGAACTCAAAGACTCCGCACTCGACCTGGTCGTCGCGGGTACTGAATCCGCCGTGCTGATGGTCGAGTCCGAAGCGATGGAATTGCCGGAAGACATCATGCTGGGTGCGGTGGTGTTCGGCCACACCCAGATGCGCGCGGTCATCAATGCCATCAACGAACTGACCGACGAAGCCGGTGCCGATGCATGGGACTGGCAGGCTCCTGCCGAAGATGCCGCGATGGTGGAACGCCTGAAAACGCTGGCCGAAGACGGCCTGCAGCAGGCATACAGCATCAAGCAGAAACAGGCGCGCACCACTGCGGTCGACGACATCCGCAACAAGGCCTACGCCGAACTCATCCCCGCCGGGATGGACACCACCGCCGCCAACAGCGTGAAGGATGCCTTCCACCGTCTGGAAGCCAGCGTGGTGCGTAACCGCATCCTGTCCGGCCAGCCGCGTATCGACGGCCGCGACACCCGTACCGTGCGCCCGATCACCATCCGCACCGGCGTGTTGCCGCGCACCCACGGTTCGGCTTTGTTTACCCGTGGCGAAACGCAGGCGCTGGTGGTCACCACGCTCGGCACCGGACGTGACGAGCAAACCATCGACGCGCTCGAAGGCAGCTACTCCGACCGTTTCATGATGCAGTACAACATGCCTCCCTACGCCACCGGCGAAACCGGCCGCGTGGGCGCACCCAAGCGCCGCGAAGTCGGCCACGGCCGTCTGGCCAAGCGCGCACTGATGGCGGTGTTGCCGTCCAAGGAAGAGTTCGGCTACACCATGCGCGTGGTCTCCGAAATCACCGAATCCAACGGCTCGTCGTCGATGGCCTCGGTGTGCGGCGGCTGCCTGTCGCTGATGGATGCGGGCGCACCGCTGAAAGCGCACGTCGCCGGTATCGCCATGGGCCTGATCAAGGAAGGCGGCAAGTTCGCTGTGCTGACCGACATCCTCGGCGACGAAGATCACCTCGGCGACATGGACTTCAAGGTTGCGGGCACTGAAAAAGGCGTCACTGCGCTGCAGATGGACATCAAGATCCAGGGCATTACCGCTGAAATCATGGATGCCGCGCTGAAGCAGGCCAAGGAAGGCCGCCTGCACATTCTTGAAATCATGAAAGCGTCAGTGTCGTCCGGCGCGCATGAAATGTCGGCCTACGCGCCGCGCATCATCGCGATAAAAATCAATCCGGAAAAAATCCGCGACGTCATCGGCAAGGGCGGCGCAGTTATCCGCGCATTGACCGAGGAAACCGGTACCCAGATCGACATCCAGGAAGACGGCAGCGTGAAGATCGCCTGCACCAGCATGGAAGCCGGCGAACTGGCGAAGAAGCGCATCGAGGAAATCACTGCCGAAGTCGAAGTCGGCAAGGTTTACGAAGGCCCGGTCATCAAGCTGCTGGACTTCGGCGCGATCGTGAACGTGCTGCCGGGCCGCGACGGCCTGCTGCACATTTCGCAGATCGCCCACGAGCGCGTCAATGCCATCGGCGACCACCTGAAAGAAGGCCAGATCGTGAAGGTGAAGATTCTGGAGGCGGATGAAAAAGGCCGCCTGCGTCTGTCGATGAAAGCCCTGCTGGATGAACCGGTCGCGCCTGCGAGCGAGAGCCCGGAAAACGCTGGCTAAACCAGCTTGATCAGGTCATGAAAACCGCGCCCTTGGGCGCGGTTTTCATTTGTAGCCTACGCCGCCAGCGGAGGAAAGCGCACGCTTGCAACCAGGCCAGCGCCCCCCTCGCCCGACTCCAGACTCACCGCCGCTCCATGTAAATGCGCGATGCGCTGCACGATGGTCAAGCCAAGCCCTGCGCCTTCCACCCCGTCCGACAAGCGATGGAACGGCGCAAAAACGCCCGCGCGCAACGGTTCGGGAATACCCGGTCCGTTGTCGGCTACCCGCCATGTCACGCCCTGCCCGGAGCGGAATACAGACAAAATGATTCGCGTCCCGCCATAGCGCAGGGCGTTGTCGATCAGATTGGCCAGCATCTCGCGCAACAGCTGGGTATCCCCCCTCACCCATAGATCCTGGTCTTGCGTTTCAAAGCTGATATCCACGCCTTTTGCCAGCGCCGCGGGCACCCATTCGCGCGCAACGGCCCGCACCACCTCCCCCCCCTCCAGGCGCTCCAAATGCAGGGTGTTTTCCGCCGCATCAACCCGTGCCAGAACCAGGAGCTTCTGCACCAGATCGCCCATGAGGTGGGCCGCTTGGGCAATCCGAGTCAACGCATGTTGCGCCTCATCATGGCCTGCGCCCGCCAGGGCCGCTTCGGCCTGCGCACGGATGCCCGCGATGGGGGTGCGCAGTTGATGCGCCGCATCCGCGACAAAGCGCGATTGCGCTTCAACGGCTTCGGATAAGCGCAGTAGCAGCGAATTGATTTCGTCCATGAACGGCCGCAATTCGGCAGGCGTGCCCGCCAGCGGAACCGGACTCAAATCGAACGCTTGCCGCCCCGACAAGCGCTCACGCAGCCGGCTCACGGGCACAAGTCCCCGACCTACGCCGTAGGCGATGGCCGCCGCAGCCGTCAGGGTCATCAGCAACATCGGAATCACAATCGCCAACGTGGCGTGCTCGGCCATCGCAGTGCGGCGGGTCAACGTTTCCCCGACCTGGACCAGTGCCACCCCGTTCGCGCTGGTGCCTCGAAGTGAAAGTGCAAACGCAGCCACCCTGACGTTCTCGCCATCCTTGATGCCGTCGTAGATGATCAATTGACCTGGCTTGATGCCATGTTTCCCGGGGAGCGGTGGCATGTTGCTCACCCCTTCGATCAGCCTGGATCGCGAGTCAATGATGCGATGAAACAACATGTCTTCCTGGTCAAACAACAACAATTCACGCGCCGCGACCGGAAGATCAACCCGCACCTGTCCGTGCAATACCTCGACCCGGTCCGCCAGCGCATAGGTTCGCCGCACCAGCGAGCGATCAAACGCCGCATTGATGAAATACTGGCTGGAAAAATGGGCGATAACCCACACCAAAACGAACAGCGGCAACATCATGGAGAGCATGCGAACGATCAACTGCCACCGCAGACTGGTCCGCTTTTCTTCGCTCACTGCTCGGCTTCCAGCAAATAACCCAAACCACGCAGCGTGCGAACCACCACGCCCGACCCCACCAGCTTGCGCCGCAACCGGTGGATATAGACCTCCACGGCGTTGTCCCCCACACCCTCGTCCCACCCCGTCAGGCGGTCGGCAATCACCTCCTTGGCGGTAACGCGCCCGGCATGGCTCAATAGAATCTCAAACACTTCCAGTTCGCGTGCGGACAACACCAGCGGAGTGTCATCCACGCAGGCCTGTCGTTTCACACTATCAAAAACCAGACGACCGATGTGTATCTGGGTATCAGCCTTGCCGCCCGCTCGCCGCAGCAAGGCGCGCAATCGCGCAAACAATTCCTCCAGTGAAAATGGCTTGAGCAAATAATCGTCGGCCCCCACATCCAGCCCACGCACCCGGTCTTCCACTGTGTCCCGTGCAGTCAGAATCATGACGGGCAGGGTGTCGCCCCGTTTGCGCAAATGACGCAACACCTCCAGTCCCTCACGCTTGGGCAGCCCCAGATCCAGCAGCATCGCATCGTAACCATACCCGGACAGGGCGCTCTCCGCCTGCGCGCCATCCTGTGCCCAATCCACCGTAAAACCTGCCTGCCGGATTGCCAGCATGACCGCCTCCCCGAGTGTCGGATCATCTTCTACAAGCAAAATTTTCATGGTTTCAGTTTGGCAGCAAACAGTCCGCCAATCCTGCCTGAAAGGGATCGTGAAACAAAATGGGGAAAAAGTGGTTCGTAAGGTTCATGTAAGCATTACGTCGCATAGTGCCTCCATGCACTTGCATCCCGCAGGTTGCATACCCACTGACTTGAGCACACTGGAGAAACAAATGAACAAACTGATGTCTTCCCTCATCGCCGCAACGATCGTTGGCGCTTTCAGCATGTCCGCTATCGCTGCTGATGCAGCCAGGACCGCACCCGCAACCGGCGCTGTCGAAAAGCCTGCTGCTGCGCCCAAGAAAGCTCAGAGCACCAAGAAGCCTACCGTCAAGGCCGAAGTGAACAAGTCTGACGCTGCAGCCATGCCGGCTGTACCCGCGAAGAAGTAATTTTTACGGGACATAAAAAAACCGCGCTCTCGGGCGCGGTTTTTTTATGCCGAACTGCCGAGGAATGTCTGCCACCAGCGTTTGCGCTGACCGGTCACCACCCCGCCTGTTTCCAACTCACGCGGTGGCATTTTGCTCATCAACCAGCCCGGAACGATCGACGATTTGGTTGCACTCGAGCCACACGAACTCCCCAGATGATTGGGGTCGTAAATCTTGATGAAACTGGGTGCGTCGAGATCATCGGCATACACAATCGCGCAGTAGTCTTCATGGTGTTCACGCCGCAGCAACCCATCCAGTTCGCCCATGAACTTTTGCACCGTGTCGGCAGCAGAGGGCGCTGTGGGCACGTCCTGGCCGACCGCATAGAGATACCATCCCGCGCCGGCGTCCAGTTTCTGCCAGAACACCGTCAGCTGATCCCAGCGCATCACGCTATACAGCATGCCATTGTAATAACGGTCGAATTCGTCTGTTTCAGCCATGGTACGAACCTATTTTCTAGCGGGGGGAGATGCGTTAGCGCTCTGCTGCAACGGTGCCCATCAGGCTGCCAAAATGCAGGCGTTAAATGCGTTCAGGTATTCTTCGCTTGGTTTCACCCGGAAGATGCGGAGTTTGGCACGGTTTCAGCTGCCCCGCAGTTCCGGCAACCTTCAGTAAAATCCAGCCTGATTAAATAACAAAACGCCTTCAAACCGCAACCAATATGACACTACAAGCCCTTATTTTCGACGTTGATGGCACCCTTGCCGACACCGAGCGCGACGGCCATCGTCCCGCCTTCAACCAGGCCTTTTCTGATGCCGGCCTCGACTGGCACTGGGACGTCGCCCTCTACGGCAAGCTGCTTGCCGTGACGGGCGGCAAGGAACGCATGAAATACTACGTCGAGCAGTTTCGTCCGGATTACCAGAAGCCTGCCAATTTCGACGAGATAGTGGCCGAGCTGCACAAAAGCAAGACCCGCCATTACGCGGCGCTGGCTGCGCACGGTGGCATTCCGATCCGCCCCGGAGTCAAGCGCCTGCTGATCGAAGCGCGCGCCGCCGGATTGCGTCTGGCGATCGCCACCACCACCACGCCGGAAAACGTCACCGTGCTGCTGGAGCACAGCCTCGGCGCCGGCACCCAGAACTGGTTCGAGGTCATTGCCGCAGGCGACATCGTGCCCGCCAAAAAACCGGCACCCGACATCTATTTTTATGCGCTGGAAGAAATGGGGCTGAACGCCGCCGACTGTCTGGCCTTCGAAGATTCCGAGAACGGCCTGCGCGCGAGCCTGGGCGCAGACCTGAAAACACTGATCACGGTCAACGACTACACGCTGGACCATGACTTCACCGGCGCTTCAGTGGTGCTGTCCGATCTGGGCGATCCGGGCGAACCCAACCAGCTCATAGCAGGCCCCGATCTGGAGCGGGCATATGTCGATGTAGCCTACCTGCGAGCACTGCACTCCGTTTAGGGGTCAGAGGTCAGAGGTCAGAGGTCAGAGGTCAGAGGTCAGGGGTCAGGGGTCAGGGAATGAGCGGCTTCACCGCATTTTCATTGATTCATGGACGCGGCAAAGCCGCACAAAGCCCCCCCTGAATCCTGATCTCTGAATCCTGCCCCCTATGGGTTGTGCATCAACGCTGCTTCCAGGGTGTTTTCCAGCAGGGTCGCAACGGTCATCGGGCCCACCCCACCGGGCACCGGGGTGATCCAGCTGGCGCGTGCCTGGGCGGATTTAAAGTCGACATCCCCGACCAGCTTGCCGTCCGGCATGCGGTTGATGCCGACGTCAATCACGATCGCGCCTTCGCGGATCCAGTCGCCCGGAATCATGTGCGGCTTGCCTACTCCCACCACCAGAATTTCGGCGGATCGCACAAAACTTTCCAGATCGCGTGTCGCGCTGTGGCACACCGTGATGGTGCACCCCGCCAGCAGCAGCTCGAGGCTCATCGGCCGCCCGACGATGTTCGACGCGCCAACCATCACCGCATTCTTGCCACGCAACTCCTCATTCGTCGCACGCAGCAGCGTCATGATGCCGCGCGGAGTGGACGGCCGCAGGGTGGGCATCTTCACCGCCAGGCGGCCAATGTTGTAAGGGTGAAAACCGTCGACGTCCTTGTCGGGACGGATGCGCTCGATCACCGTCTCGGTGTCGATATGCGCGGGTAGCGGAAGCTGCACCAGAATGCCGTCGATGGCCGGGTCGGCATTCAGCACATCGATCAGCGCCAGCACCTGTTCCTGCGTCGTCGCGCCCGGCAAGTCATGTGCCACGCTGGTCACCCCTGCCCGCTCACAGGCGCGTTTCTTGTTGCGCACATAGACTGCCGAGGCGGCATCGTCGCCCACCAGGATCACCGCCAGACCTGGCGGGCGTTTGCCTTGCACCTCGCGCTCGGCCACCTTGTCGTGAACCACGGCAAGAATGGTGTCAGCCATGGCCTTGCCGTCAAGAATACGTGCGCTCATTCAATCCACCCTGATGCAAATAGGTGATTTTCCCGGAAACCCACTACTTTACTCAAGCTAAAATTGACCGCACCCACTTTGCCCATGTATAGTCTCGCTTCTCCGAAATGCAGCAGGATCGCATTACAGGATTTCGGGGTGTAGCGCAGCCCGGTAGCGCGCCTGCTTTGGGAGCAGGATGTCAGGAGTTCGAATCCCCTCACCCCGACCACCCCAATAATTTAAAAGATGGCGCCCGAGGATAGTAACGCTCTGCCCGTAGCTCAACCGGATAGAGCACCAGCCTTCTAAGCTGGGGGTTACAGGTTCGATTCCTGTCGGGCAGGCCAAAGTTTTGTTTGAGTAGTAACAGTGGTGGACGTAGCTCAGTTGGTAGAGTCCAGGATTGTGATTCCTGTTGTCGTGGGTTCGAGCCCCATCGTCCACCCCACCGAATATTGATGTAACCGCAAGTGCTTGAAATATTAAGAATCAAGCACTTGCCCATGCGTTTAAGCTGCGGTTGTTACACGGTTTGTTGCCCAAACTTGTGGAGCACACTCGCGAAAGCCATCGCAGAATCCCTTTATGAACGCAGTGCGCACAGCACCCGATACGTTCGCCGTCGCATTCCCGCCGCTATACGCTCGGCCTATCCTCCGAAACAAACGCAAACTCACCAAGCAGCAACTCTCGCTTGCAGATCACCCAACGCGCTGAATTGGGCCGCATGCCTGCTCAAGGCAAGGGTTCATCACGAAGGTTTGCCTGGGGACTATTACGTCATTATCCAACCAGCGCCACCGCCTTGATTTGTGCCCACACGGTCTGCCCGGGATGCAGTTGCAGCCTGGCAGCAGAGCGTCGCGTGATGCGCGCGACCAGCGGGACGCCGCCGGCATTCAGGCGCACCAGGGCCAGCGCCGGGTGGGTATCCTCCGCCAGTTGTTCGACGGTGGCAGGGAGGATGTTGAGGATGCTGCTGTCGGTATGGGCGTCCAGGGCGATGCTAACGTCGCGCGCCAGGATACGCACGCGCACGTGCTGGCCCACGGGCACGCCACTGTCGCGCACCCACAGGCTGCCGCCGGCGAAGGCGACGCGCGCCAGGTGCCATTCCGCATCGAGTTCGGCGATCTCCCCTTCCAGCACGACACCGGCGTCTTCACCCAGTCGAATCGGCAGATCGAGCCGCGCCAGGATTTCGCCCAATGGGCCGCTGGCGAGGGCGCACCCCCGTTCCAACACCACTAAATGATCGGCCAGACGCGCGACTTCGTCAGGGGCATGGCTCACATATAGAACGGGAATATCAAGTTCGTCGTGCAGGCGTTCCAGATAAGGCAGGATTTCCTGCTTGCGTTGCAGGTCGAGCGCGGCCAGCGGTTCGTCCATGAGCAGGATGCGCGGGCTGGTGGCGAGCGCACGGGCGATGGCGACGCGCTGCTTCTCGCCGCCGGAAAGTTTGTCCGGCATGCGGTCGAGCAGCGGTGCAATGCCCAGCAGTTCCACCGCCTGGTCGAGCGACACCTGGCGCGCGGCCTCCGGCACCCGCCGCATGCCGTATTCCAGGTTACGGCGAATGCTCAGGTGATGAAACAGGCTGGCTTCCTGGAATACATAGCCCAGCGGGCGTCGGTGCGTCGGCAGAAAGGTCGCCGCGTCTTGCCAGACCACGCCGTTCACTTCGAGAAAACCACCTGCCACCTGCTCCAGCCCGGCGATCGCGCGCAGCAGCGTAGTCTTGCCGGAACCGGAATGGCCGAACAACGCAGTCACGCCGCGGCCGGGCAGGCTCAGATCCACATCCAGCGAGAAGCCGCGATAGTCGAGCTTGAAGCGGGCGCGAATGCCGGATGGCATGACGGCGTTCATTTACGCCGCCCGGTCGGGTTGAGCGTGTAAAGCACCAGCAACACAACGAAGGAAAACGCCACCATGCCCGCCGACAGCCAGTGCGCCTGGGTGTATTCCAGCGCCTCGACATGATCGTAGATCTGCACCGACACCACGCGGGTCTTCTCCGGGATATTGCCGCCGATCATCAGCACCACGCCGAATTCGCCGACCGTATGGGCAAAGCCCAGCACAGTGGCGGTGAGGTAACCGGGACGCGCCAGCGGCAGCACGACGCTGTAAAAGGTGTCGAGCGGCGAAGCGCGCAGCGTGGCCGCCACTTCCAGCGGGCGCTCGCCGATGGCCTCGAAAGCGTTCTGGATCGGCTGCACCACGAAGGGCAGCGAGTAGAACACCGAGGCCACCACCAGCCCGGCGAAGGTGAAGGGCAGCACGCCCAGCCCCAGGGATTGCGTGAGCTGGCCGACCGGCCCGTTCGGTCCCATCGCCACCAGCAGATAAAAGCCGATCACCGTCGGCGGCAGCACGATGGGCAGCGCCACCACCGCGCCGATTGCGCCTTTCCATGCCGAGCGGGTGCGCGCCAGCCACCAGGCGATGGGCGTGCCAATCAATAGCAACAACAGCGTGGTGACGCTCGCCAGTTTCAGCGTCAGTACAATCGCGGCAAGATCGGTTTCGCCCAGCACGCTGTTTCCTCTGTTTACAGCTTGTAGCCGTAGGACTGGATCACCGCACGCGCCTTGTCGGATTTGAGGAAGGTGAGCAATGCGGCGGCGGCCGGGTTGTCCTTGCCTTTAGCCAGCATGACGGCATCCTGTCGGATCGGGCTGTGCAGGTTGGCCGGCACGATCCAGGCCGAGCCACTTCTGAGTTTGCCGCCCTCAACAATCTGGGACAGCGCGACGAAGCCCAGTTCGGCGTTGCCGGTGCTGATGAACTGGTAGGTTTGCGCAATGTTCTCGCCCTGCACGAATTTGCCTTCGACGCTGCCGAGCAGACCCAACTTTCTCAAGGCCTCGACCGCCGCTGCGCCGTAGGGCGCCAACTTGGGGCTGGCTAGCGCCAGATGCGCGAACGCGCCTTGCTTCAGCACCGCACCCTTGGCGTCGACATAACCGGGCATGGCCGACCACAGCGCCAGCTGACCGGTCGCGTAGGTGAAGCGGCTGCCGGGCACAGCGGCCCCCTCTTTTTCCAGCCTGGCCGGGGTTTCGTCGTCCGCCGCCAGCAACACGTCGAACGGCGCGCCGTTCCTGATCTGGGCATAGAACTTGCCGGTTGAGCCGAATGCAAGCTGCGCCTTGTGGCCAGTGGCTTGCTCGAAATCGGCGGCGATTTTCTGCATCGGCGCGGTGAAGTTGGCGGCGACGGCGACCTGGACTTCCGCCGCCCTGAGCGGAGCAGACAGGCCCAGGACGAGCAGCCCGGCGAATAAGGGTAGGAGACGTGTTTTCATGATGGCCTCCAGCGTGAATGAAAATGGATCAGGGAGCAACCGCCAGGATGATGTAATAGGCCTGGATCAGGGCGAAGGTGCGTGCCTCATGACCTGAATGCATCGTGGATGGGGATGAGGCGTCGCGGGTCGGATGAGTGGAGTTTGCCTGTTCCATGCGCTCATCGGGGATGAGGCCGGCAAACAGATCACCCCGCAAAATTGCGACGGCAACCACGCGCTCTGGCTGGCCCTGCATGGACGCGAATCCAGACACCCTGGGCGTGCTGATCCGCGCCGGTAGCGCCCTGGATCATCAGGGCGACAACGGCGCCATCTGTAAAGCATCAAGACAGATCGAACAGCAGCACCTCGGCGTGCCCCAGGCCTTCCAGACGGACCTGGGTGACGTCGTCCAACGCGACGCCGTCTCCGGTATCCATCGACTGGCCATTGACGGCGACGCGCCCGCGGGCCACGTGCACGTAGGCGCGCCGCCCGGCGGAAAGCGCGTGCTCGACCGCCTCGCCGGCCTCGAGCAGAGTGCCGTACAACAAGCCGTCCTGATGCGCGCTCAGCGAGCCGTCCCGACCATCCGGCGACACCAGGAGCACGAGATGACCACGCCTTTCCTCAGGCGAAAAGTGCTTTTCCTCATACCCCGGCTCAACGCCGAAGCGATTGGGCTCCAGCCATATCTGCAGGAAATGCACGGGCTCAGTTTTCGAGTGGTTGTACTCGCTGTGCTGAACCCCGGTGCCCGCGCTCATGCGCTGTACGTCTCCCGGGCGCATCACTGACCCGTTGCCCATGCTGTCCTTGTGTTCCAGCGCACCGTCCAGCACGTAGCTGATGATTTCCATGTCCTGATGGCCATGGGTGCCGAATCCGGCGCCGGGCACCACCGTGTCGTCGTTGATCACCCGCAGGTTGGAAAAGCCCAGGTGTTCGGGGTCGTAGTAATGCCCGAAGGAAAAGGTGTGATAACTGTCAAGCCAGCCCTGGCGGGCATGGCCACGTTCGTTCGAGGGTCTGAGTCGCGTCATGTTGATCTCCTTTTGGTTGATGAAGGGTAGTCAAATTTCAGCCAGGGGTTCGAAGCAGTCCGTTCGCAACTGGACAGGGTCGATCCTCCGGGCCGAAGCAATGAAGCGGACCGCGCGGAGGCGAACGGATCAGGCGAACGCCGCGTCGAGATCCGCCTGCGCCCGGGCAAATCCCTGTTCAGCCGCGTCGGTCCCCGTGGCCAAACCTTCTGCGTAGATCAAGCGCACATCGTGCATGCCCAGAAAGCCCAATATGGTCTTCGCCTTCACGACGCGCTGGGATTGACTTGCAGGATGTTCATTTCGGCACCTCGACGGGTTTGTTTGCGATGTATGTAATGTATTCATCACCAATTGCTTTTGAAATACCGTAATTTTGAAGTGCGTTGCCAGACAGCTTGAATTGGAAGACTGCTGTTGAGTAGCAAGCCTTGAGTGCCCGCAATGAGTCGGTTCTGTCTGCCAAACTAAGGGAAGCGGTCGTTCAAGAGAGAAAGCCGAGGCAACGACCGGTCTTGCGAGTACCACGGACGCAGTCAATCGAAAGGCCTCCACATTTTGCCGAGGATGCGACGGTCGACAATCCAGGCAGTCAGGCAGGTTGTTGGCCAGAGCCGCTGTTGGCTTACTGCGCCACCCAAGTCAGCTATGCACCTGCGAATTCAACCGCACGCCGGCCATTGGCTAGAATGCCGCTGAATGGCCGAGTTCAACTTCGGCGAATGCATACGCCTGCGTACTCCCGACCAAATGCGACGGGCATGGATTGATCGCCAATTGTCCATTCCGTAGCGCATAACTGCCTCCGGAACATCCCCCGCAGGGAAGTTGCGCCATCCCATCACTTCATCTAGGCTGAAAAACCCTGGTGGCATCAACGGGACGCAACCAGCCGTGCGAGTGTCCTGCGAATCAGGCATGCAAGGAGGAACGATGGCGCTGCCCCATTCAGCTTCAGCATCCCCGGAGGAACAGCGAAGCATTTGGGCGGACGCCTACCGGAGCGTTCGAAAACACAGTGAGGAATTTTGTGCGCCACTGTCTCCCGAGGATTACGTGATCCAGACAGTGCCCGAAGCCAGTCCGGCCAAGTGGCACCTGGCCCACGTGAGCTGGTTTTTCGAGACTTTCCTGCTGAAGGAATATTTCGCGCGCTACCCGGAATTCCATCCCTTGTACCGGGATCTGTTCAATTCCTATTACGAGCAGATCGGAAAATACCATCCGCGCGAGGAGCGCGGCTTTCTGTCGCGCCCGAGCGTCGGAGAAGTCTATCGCTACCGGGCCCATGTGGACGAACACATGCTGACGCTGTTGCACAGCGTCAGTGAGAACCTATGGCCGACCGTGCAGCAACGTCTGGAGATCGGCCTCAACCACGAACAGCAGCATCAGGAACTGCTGCTCACCGACATCAAGCGCAATTTCAGCGCAAACCCGCTGCGACCGGCCTATCGCAGCGACCTGCCCGAAACGCCGGAAACATCAGCACCCTCCATGCGCTGGCTGGCGTTCTCCGGTGGCGTCCACGAGATCGGGCACCAGGGCGGCGGCTTTGCCTTTGACAACGAAACGCCGCGCCACCGGACCTATCTGAACGCCTTCCGCCTTGCCTCCCGGCCTGTGACCAACGGCGAGTACCAGGCGTTCATGGAGGACGCTGGGTATCGCCGCCCCGAATTCTGGCTTTCAGACGGCTGGGCGACGGTGAAGCGCCTGGACTGGTCCAGCCCGATGTATTGGGAATCGATCGACGGAGAATGGTGGCAGTTCACCCTCGCCGGGCCGCGTCGACTGAACCCTGAAGAACCCGTTTGCCATGTCAGCCATTACGAGGCGGAGGCCTACGCCGCCTGGGCGGGGAAGCGGCTGCCCACCGAGGCGGAGTGGGAGACCGCCGCGCAAGGGCTCGCTGTGACCGGCAACCTGCGCGACAGCGGCTATCTGCAGCCCGTGACCGCATCGCCGGGCGACGGCCTGCTTCAACTATACGGCGACGTCTGGGAGCACACCGCCTCACCCTACCAGCCCTATCCGGGTTTCCGCTCCGTCGCAGGCGCGCTCGGCGAATACAACGGCAAGTTCATGTGCAGCCAGATGGTTTTGCGCGGCGGCTCCTGCGTCACACCGGCCGACCATATCCGCGCCACTTACCGCAATTTCTTCTATCCGCACGAGCGCTGGCAGTTTCAGGGTTTCAGGCTGGCAGATGACGCATGAAGGCCGTCAGCCGCTCCGCGTCGCAGCCTCCACCGCGGCGACCGCCGTCGCCAGCTGCGCCCGAGTGACATGGAAGTGCGCTGAGAAGCGCACGCCGCCACCACGCTGGGCGCAGATCACATTGCTTGCGAGCAGCCGCCGGTGCAACTCGGCAGGATCAACGCATTGATGGCGGAAGGTGACGATGCCCGCGTAGCGGCCCGGCTGCTGCGGAGTGAGAATCTCGATACCGGGCAGATCGCCCAGCGCCTCTATCAAATAGGCGCTGTTCGAGAGCACGCGCGTTGCCACCTCCTCCATCCCCACCTCGGCCAGCAGCGCAATGCTCGCACTCAAGGCATGAATGCCCAGCATGTTCGGACTCCCGCATTCGAAGCGGCGGGCACTGGCAGCCACCTGCCAATCCTGGCGCGAGAAATCCAGGTGATCCTCCACCATGTGCCAGCCATACTGCCTGAGTCGCAGTTTCTCCCGAAGCTGTGGCCTGACGTAGAACACCGCGCAGCCTTCCGGCCCGAGCAGCCACTTGTGCCCGTCGGCCATGACGAAATCCGCGCCGCAGGTCTGGACATCCAAAGGCAGCGCGCCGAGGCTCTGGATGGCATCGACGCAGAACAGCACGCCGCGTTCGCGGCAAAGGGTGCCCAGCTGATCCAGATCCAGTCGCAGCCCGCTTGCGTATTGCACCGAACTGACTGCCAACAGGCGGGTGCGCGCATCCACGCAAGCCTCAAGGGCCTGTTCCGGCGACGCGCCGCGCGTCAAGTCGGCGCAGCGGGTTTCGACGCCCTGGTCTTGCAGTGACTGCCAGACGATGCGATTGGACGGGAACTCCTGGTCGCTGATGACCACATTGTCCCCCGCCTGCCACGCCAGTCCGTGCGCGACCACGGACAGCGCCTCGGACGTGTTCTTCAGCAGCGCGATGTCATCCGCTGCGGCGGCATTGAGCAGGCCCCGGCACTGCTCGCGCAAACGGGCCTCCGTCTCCAGCCAGCTTGGATAACGCTGCGCCCCCTGTCTCATGTTCTCTTCGGCGAAGCGCTGCACTGCGACGGCGGTCCGGCGCGGCCACGGCGACACCGCCGCGTGGTTGAGATAGATCAGCCCGGGATCAAGCGGGAATTCATCGATGTAATCGCGGTCGTGCGTGTGATCAACAGAGCCGTACATGGTATTTGCCATCCAAAAATAGAATTTAAGGCACCGGGCAGATTGGTTTTTTTCATTCTTGTGTGTTGTTCGTCGTGTTCAGTCAGAAACGCTGTGGCATCAGCCAAAAGCATGAACTATGGTGACACTTCGACGGCATTTTCGTAAGCCATAGGTTAATGAGTACCAAGACCTCTTCTCGCTCGAACACATGGCCGCGGCTGCCGCTGGAGGCCTGGAACGAAACCTATGCGACCTTGCACTTGTGGACGCAAGTTGTCGACAAGGTCCGGATGGTCCAAAGCCCATGAGTCAATCACGGCTGGCATGTCACGCTGTACGTGACAGCCAGAGGCCTCACCACCTCACCCATCCCGCATGGCAGCCGGACATTCCAGATTGACTTCGACTTCATCGAACATCAGCTGACGGTACAGTCAGCGACGGCGGCGTCGCTGACCTCCCGCTCCGGCCGCAGTCGGTAGCAGCGTTCTATACGCGCCTCATGGAGGAGATGGACAAGCTCCAGCTTCGCGTGAGCATTGGCATACGGCCTAACGAGGTCATTGATCCCGTCCCATTCGACCAGGACGAAACACACCGCACCTATGAACCGGAGTACACCACCGGAGTCATGCCTCCGGCCCTTGCGGACGCCTTGCCTGGGTAAATAGCATCCGTCATGACAGCACGGTCGTACTGTATGGCCGTAGTTGTCTTGATGGCAGCCCGTGCGGCGCACCTGATGCGGTATGCAGGGGTCAAGGGTGTACGCACCCTTGAGGGTGTCCTGTCTGAACCCTACCCTTGATCGTTGCCTGCAAACTGTCCTGATGGGTCATGCTCACCCTCCTTGATTTGTGCTGTCGTTTCGTGGGTGAGTCAGTCTGCGTACACCAACAACACGTCGCAATTTGCAGCCTGCGCCACATCCTTGCTCACGCTACCCAGTAAAAACGCTTCCAGCCCACCCAGGCCATGCCGCCCCAGCACGATCAAATCCGTATTCCAGTGGGCAGCATGATGCAAAATCAGGACGGGCGGATAACCGACATCAATATGGACATCTGTTGCGTAGGGCAGGTCTGATTGCAGATTGCTCATCAAATTTCCGGCAATGGTACGCATGTCCTCATTCGCCTGTTCGTCCTGATCTTGCGGCGCCAGCACGTGCAGCACATGCACCGGTTCGTCACCGGCCATCCGTTTGCCCCAATCGCAGACGGCTTGGGTATGCGGGAAGAAGTCGATTGCCGCCAGTACCCGACAATAGGGTCCGATGGGCACATGGCGCACGACAAGCACCGGACATTCGCACACACGCAGCAGGCGCCAGGCCGTAGAACCCAGCATCAGGTTCAGCTGGGAATTCTCGCCACGCACGCCCGCCACCACCAGGTCGGCGGCGACTTCGTTGGCATATTCTCCGATGTGGGTATGCGCGCGGCCGACACGCTGCGCTATGTGGATATGGATGTCGTAACGCTCAAGCAACCGTTCGGCTGTGGCATTGAGCTGACTGCGGGCGGCAGCGAGTCTGGCGTCGCCTTTTGCGGCAGGCCCGATCGCCTGACCGGGATACAGCGCCAGGGGGGATAACACATGCAGCAGGTGCAGTTCCGCGCCATGTTGTCGGGCGAGCAGGGCCGCGCGCGTGACAGCGGCATTGGCAGGCATGGAGAAGTCGGTGGCGACGACAATGCGGGTTAGATTTTGCATGATGCCCCTTTTCTAAAATGGCCGCCTTTGCTTTGAAGGGATGCGTGGACTCAAGTTCGAAAAAACGGTAAATGAACTGGCTCGGCACGCCCGCTTTCAGCCCCCGGATTGTTTTTTCGCCGGGGCTGGTTGTTGATGGCCCTCCTTGCGGTAGTGGAGTATAGGGTGCTCTGAAAGAAACCCAACCCTGGTCGAGAAGATGTAAAGATGTGGTGTGCTCAACCGCTCACACCGTGAAAGAAGCGACCACAACGGGTGCATAATTCAACAGCCATCAGTTTCATTTTTCACAACGAAATATAGCGGCAGAACTCTCAAAAGATCGATAAAAACATCAAGTTAAGCCATGACAGCTGTCACGATATCAATCAATACCCAGCCTCATGGTTCTCTTGAATACCGGTTAGATTTTTCCGAGGAGTTCACATGAAACTGGAAAACAAGATTTTCAATTCCCTGCTCAAGTACACCAAAGCCTTGTCGGTTGCGCTGGGTTACCGTGATCTTTCAACACGGCTTCATTCCGAGCGGGTGCAAGGTCTTTGCGTGAAAATCGGGGAATATTGTGGTCTGTCAAATAATGAGATTAATACACTTAAAATTGCTGCTTCGTTCCACGACATAGGCAAGATCGGAATACCCGACCATATCCTGTTGAAGCCTTCTCAATTTGACGAAGCCGAGTGGGAAACAATGAAGCAGCACTCCGAAATCGGAGAAACAATAATGGTCTCAACGGAACTCGAAGGCTCGCAACTGGCTGCCGTGTTGATTCGTCATCACCACGAGTATTACAACGGCATGGGCTATCCAGACAAACTTTCAGGAGAGAATATTCCGGTTTGCTCCCGGATTATCTCCATCGCCGACAGCTACGACGCGATGGCCGTGACAAGGTCATACCATCACGCACGAACGCACCAGGAAATCATGGCCATATTGCATGAAGAATCGGGGAAGAAGCACGATCCAGCGCTCATGCAAGTCTTTTGTAAAATCATTGAATCCAGCAAATTCAGGGCGGCAAAAATCTAGCAGGCAGGTCAACGAGACGCGCCACCCGTTGGCGGTTTTGAAGTCACCTTTTCATCAAGGTTCGCTGGCTTCGTTTCTGCGTGGCCGCACTGCTACGTAAATAGCCACCGCTGCACCAGGCGGGTATAGCGTGGCATGACCACATAAACCATCAGGAAGACCACAACGGCGGTGATCGCAAGGGTGGTGAGTGGCAGGCTTGCGGGCGCCCCGACGAGCCGAAGTGCCGGGGAGACGGCAAAGGGTACGCCAAGTGCCAGCGGGTAAATGGCCGACCACGTGAGCAGGAACTGCTTCCACCGCACGGGCAACTTCGCTTTGGCGCCCGCCGGAGTGAACCAAAAATCAAGGCCACTGCTTATGTAGAAGTCATCGGTGCCGACAAACAGCGGCTGAACCTTCTCGATGAGCCGATCGCGCTCACTCGACTCCATCCAGTTCTTGAGATGCGCTACCGTATCGAACCGGATGATCACGGTGTAGGTCTCAGTGGCGCCTGGAATCGGGCGCACGATGTGCCAGTCCAGGTGGCCCGGCGACGCCCGGCAAAGGGGTGCGATTTCCTCCAGCCAGCGCTCATACTCGGCGTGCTTGTCACTGCGGACTCGGTGGGTGATGACAACGGTCGCACCGTCGCTGTGGGTGGGGGGTGACTCGGTCAACTAAAAGGCTCCGTTGGAGGTGGCAGAGAAAACCCACTAAAGGGGTGGCTTCGCAATAAAAAACCATGCGAAGCCGACCCCAATGGTACCCATGGCCCACTCAAGATCTACTCGACTACCGTATTCGGTTTTCAGGAAAACGCGCCAAAACAGCAGCCGTTCAGCCGATCGAACCCATGGGCCCTGGATACGTGACTTCTTCGAGTTTTCCGGTGTCTACGTCGTAGATAAATCCACGCACCGTGATTGCATCGGGACCGCTGGTGGGGATCCAGGGGTGGTTCATGATCGTTGACAGGCCCCTGCGCACATCCCATTCCAGTCGCTCCATGCTTTTTTCATCGCGTGGCGTGTCCAGCGGTTGAATCTGCCCGCGAAATGCATGGAAAGCCACAGGAGATGACGATGATTTCCCCGTTTTCGTGAATGCACGACCCGTTGCCTGGCCCAGCAATTTTTCGGCCGCCGCGTCACCCTCGAGCCCGGCCTTGAGCAAGTCATCCGTGAACGCGAGCATGCCGCAGCGGGTGTGGTGAATGAGGATGATCTCATTCGTGTTCAGGAGGTGATGGGAAATGATCAGGCAACGAATGGCGTCGTCCGTCACGACACCGCCGGCATTGCGAATGATGTGCGCTTCGCCGGTCTGCAGGCCGAGAAGATCCTCGACATCCAGCCGGGCATCCATGCAGGCCACAACGGCAACATGCCGGGATGGCTGGATAGGCTGCTTGCCTGGATAAGCCGGTTTATGCACCGCCTCACCACTTGCATATCGCTTGTTATTTTCCAGGTATTGATCGGTATTCAAGTTCGCCATGATCACCCCTCCTTATGATGTTGCAATCTTCAGCGGTCGCTGACCATACAGCTGTATAGACCCGGTTGAGGGTCCGTCAAGGGGGGAATTCACGCAGGGTGCCGCTCCAAAAAACGAACGAAACAGGGAGATCAGCTTGCGCCCGGCACTTCGGCAAGCGTTCCCGGCGAAAGGGTCGTGACCTGGGCAAACCCGCCGACGAAGCGGATCGACTCCGGCAATAGGGCGAACAAGGAAAAGTCGGCAAAGCCGAACAGCTCCGCATGGGCAAGCTCGCAACCAATGCGCCGCCTCATCCGAGCATGTCGCCATCGAGATACAGCCAGCGCCCGCCCACCTGTTCGAATCGACTCACCTCGTGCAACTTGAACGCACGGCCATTGATTTTGTAGCGCGCCACAAACTCCACCGTAGCGTGATGTTCATCCAGCGGCGTGTACGACTTGATTGCCAGGCCCAGCCATTGCGATCGCGGCGGGACATCCAGCTGCAGCGTCGCGGGTCGGCTGTCGGGATGCCAGGTAGCGAGCAGATAACGTTCCAGTCCCAGCACGAAGGCGCTGTATCGCGAGCGCATCAGGGCTTCGGCGTCCGGGGCAGGCTCGCCGCGATGAAAGCGTCCGCAACATGCTGCAAGCGCATGCCCCGAACCGCATGGGCAGGCCACGCCACTCATGGTTTCTTCACCGGGCAGCGCAGCTTCGGCTGGATATGCGGCCACACCGCATCGAGCATCCGCGTCTGCGCCGCCTCGTTCGGGTGGATGCCGTCGGCCTGCATCAGGCCGGGCGTAACGCCCACGCTGCAGACAAAGCACGGCACACGCGCGACTTTTTCCTCACGCGCCAGTTGCGCGTACACCCGGGTGATCGCGTCGGCATAGGGCTTGCCGTAATTCGGCAGCACGGGCACGTCGAACAGCACCACCCAGGCGCCCGCCGCCTTGGCCTGGCGGATCATGGCTTGCAGATTGCGCTTGATCTCCGCCGGCGGAATGCCGCGCAGGGCGTCGTTGCCGCCGAGCTCGATCAGCACGCCTTGCGGGCGCTGCCGATCCAGCGCAGGCGTCAGCCGCTGCACGCCATTTTGCGTGGTGTCGCCACTCACGCTGGCGTTGACCACGCGCCAGTCCGGGGCGGATTTTTGCAGCCGTGCATCGAGTTTCGCCACCCAGCTGGTGCCCGGTGCCAGACCATAGCCGGAACTCAGGCTGTCGCCGACGATCAACAACGAGCACGAACTGGCGACCGCCCATCCAGGCAATCCCCACAACAGCAGCAAGCACACGCGATAATTCATTCATTCACCTTAATCAGACACCCGCTTGATGACCTCTTCCGACCCTGCGCAGTTCCCCGTCGTCGCTGCACGCGCTTTGACCCAGCGCGTGAACACAAGCGACGGACCGCTCCTCATCCTCAGCGATGTCGAGCTTGCCGTCAAAGCAGGTGAAACATTGGCCATCACCGGCGCCTCCGGTTCCGGCAAATCGACGCTGCTCGGGCTGCTGGCGGGACTCGACCAGCCGAGCAGCGGCGAGCTGTCTCTGCTCGGGCAGAACCTCAACGCGCTCGATGAAGATGCCCGCGCCCGCCTGCGCGCCGGGCGTATCGGCTTCGTGTTCCAGTCGTTTCAATTACTGCCCGCACTGACCGCGCTGGAAAACATCCTGCTGCCGCTGGAACTGGCGGGCCGCGCTGACGCCCGCGAACGCGCCAGCCACTGGCTCGAGCGCGTCGGCCTCGTTGCACGGTCCGGCCACACGCCGCGCCAACTCTCCGGCGGCGAGCAGCAGCGCATCGCACTGGCACGCGCTTTCGCCACTGATCCGGAAATCGTGTTTGCCGACGAACCCACCGGCAACCTCGACGCAGAGACCGGCGCGCGCATCATCGACCTGCTGTTCGAACTCAACGCCTCCGCCCACACCACGCTCATTCTGGTCACCCACGACGAAGCGCTGGCGGCGCGCTGCCAGCGGCGGATTCATCTGGTCGCCGGTCACGTCAACAAGGCTGCCGCGGCATGAACTTCGCCCGGCTCGGCCTCTGGTTATTGCGCCGCGAACGTGCCAGCGGCGAATGGCGCGTGCTGCTGCTGGCGCTCATCATCGGCGTCGGCAGCGTCGCCACCACAGGCTTTCTCGGCGACCGCCTGAAGCGCGCGATGAGCGAACAGGGCGCAGGGTTTCTCGGCGCCGACCTGCTGGTGAGCAGTCCACGACCGATTGCGGGCTGGCCGCAACACACGCTCGCCACCAGCAGCGCCATCGAATTCACCAGCATGGTCGCCAAGGATGACGCCTTCCAGCTTGCCACCCTGCGCGCAGTCGACGCGGCCTATCCCTTGCGCGGCAGCGTGCGCATCGCCGCACGGCCGTTCGAGCCCGGCACGGTGCGCCCGGCCCAGCCACCGCCCGGTTCCATTTATGTCGACGCCTCGTTGCTGCCGCTGCTGAATGCGCAGGTCGGCGACCGCGTGCAGATCGGCGAAACGCGCTTCAGCATCGCGGGCGTGGTGGCCGAAGAACCCGGCCAACTCGGCGGCGTGTTCGGGCTTGCGCCGCGCGTGTTCCTGCGTGCCGACGAAATGGCCGCCACCCGCGTGTTGCAGCCCGGCAGCCGCGTCAGCTATCTCTATCAGTTCGCCGGCGAAGCCAGGCCGCTGGCCGCGTTCAGCGCCGCGCTCAAGCCCACGCTCGACCGCACCCAGCGCCTCATCGGCTCGCGCGAGGGCGTGGAAACCGTGCGCGGCGCATTCGCCAACGCCGACCGCTACATCCAGCTCACCGCGCTGATCAGCCTGCTGCTGTCGGTAGCGGCCATCGCCATCGCGGCGCATCGGCACGCGCTGCGTCATTACGACCAGGCCGCGCTGCTGCGCTGCATGGGCGCCACCACGGCACAACTGCGCACGCTCTATTCCGTCCAGTTGCTGACGCTGGGGCTGCTCGGCAGTCTGCTCGGCGTGGCGATCGGCGCGGCGATGCAACAGGTGCTGGCGCTGATGGTCCTGCCCGACGCCGCCACCCGCCTGCCTGCGCTTGGCATCACGCCCATCGGCGTGGCCCTGGTCAGCGGCCTGCTGGCGCTGGCGGGCGCCAGCCTGCCCGCGCTGATGCGCCTGATCCGCGTGTCGCCGCTGCGGGTGTTGCGCCGTGAGCTGCCGCCGCTGCCGCTGGCCGCCTGGATCAGTGTCGGGGCCAGCGCCACGGCACTGCTGGCGCTGGTCACCTGGGTCGCCGGCGACGCCAAACTGGTGGCGGTCTTCGTCGGCGCGCTGGCGGGGCTGACCGGCGTGCTGATCCTGCTCGCCCGGCTGGCGCTGCTGGGCGGACAGGCCGTGCAAAAACTGAGTCACGGCCCGCTGCGTTTCGGCCTGGCGCAACTGCTGCGCCACCGCTTCGACAGCACCGTGCAGCTCGGTGCCTTCACCCTCGCGCTGTTTCTGATCGCCCTGCTGGCACTGGTGCGCAGCGACCTCATCGACAGCTGGCGCGCCCAGTTGCCGCCCGATGCGCCGAATTACTTTCTGGTGAATATCGCGCCGCAGCAGCAGGCCGACGTCGCCGCATTCCTGCAGCAGCACCAGCTGCAGGCATCGGCGCTGTATCCCATGGTGCGCGGCCGCCTGGTCAGCAAAAACGGCTCCCCCATCGCCACCACCCTGCCACCCGAGTCACGCAACAACGCCTCGCTGCGGCGCGAACTCAACCTCACCTGGACCGCCAGCCTGCCCGCCAACAATGCCGTGCTCGCCGGGGAGTGGCATGGCAACCAGCGCGGCGCCGCCATCTCGGTCGAATCCGGCATGGCCGAACAGCTCAATCTGGCCATCGGCGACACCCTCGGCTTCCAGGTCGGCGACCAGATGCTCAGCGCGCGCATCGGCAGCATCCGCAGCGTGAAGTGGGACTCGATGCAACCCAACTTCTTCGTCATCTTCGCCCCCGGCCAGCTCGACGCCCTGCCCGCCAGTTCCATCGCCAGCGTTCACGTGCCGGCGAACCAGACCAGCGTGCTGCCCGGCTTCGTCAAGGCGTTTCCCGGCATCACCGTGCTCGCGCTGGATAAAGTCATTGCCAACATCGAGGCCGTGTTCGCGCAGGTCATCGGCGCGATTCAACTGCTGCTGGGATTTTTGCTCGCTGCCGGCATGGCCGTCGTCGTCGCCACCCTGCTCGCCAGTCTCGACGCGCGCCAGCAGGAAGCCGTATTGCTGCGCACCCTGGGCGCGCAACGCGCCTATCTGGCCAAAAGTCTGTGGAGCGAGTTCATCGCTCTCGGCCTGCTGGCCGGCTTGCTCGCCAGCGCCTGCGCCGAAATCGCCATGGCGCTGATCGCCCATCGCCTGTTCGAACTGCCGGTGCGCCTGCACCCCTGGCTGTGGCTTGCGCTGCCGGCGGCCGGCGCGCTACTGGTAGGCACCAGTGGCTGGCTCACCACGCGGCACATTACCCGCGTGCCGCCGATGCAGTCGATCCGGGCATTGAATTGATCGTATGGACCTTGGGCCCGGAATGCCAACCACACGGGGCAGTCCAGGCCAAGGGTTCAAACAGAGCAAGATACGGGTCGCAGATACGTGTTCAAACCTTCATATTGCTTCCGTACTGGCCTGCCAGTCTGAAAATCAAACGATGAAAGGTGACGCAAAATGTCTGCACTATCCAACAAGGTCGCCCTTATCACTGGCGCAAGTTCCGGGATCGGTTATGCAACAGCAAAACTATTCGCCCGAGAGGGAGCCAGGCTTGTCGTCGCCGCGCGACGCCAAGCGGAACTTGATGCCCTCGTTGAGGCAATCACCCAGGCGGGCGGCCATGCCGTCGCGCTTGCCGGCGACGTCAAGGACGAGGCCTTTGCAAAGGCCTTGGTCGAACTGGCCATAGGGCGTTTCGGCGGCCTCGATGTGGCATTCAATAATGCGGGCACGACCGGCGAGATGAACGCCACGCCCGATGTGTCGCTCTCGGGGTGGGAGGACACGATCAGGACAAACCTGACGAGCGCCTTCCTCGGCGCGAAGTATCAGCTTCCCGCGATGCTTGAGCGGAACGGCGGATCCCTGATCTTCACGTCGACATTCGTCGGTTACACCGTAGGCCTGCCAGGCATGGCAGCCTATGCCGCGAGCAAGGCCGGGCTCATCGGCCTTACGCAGGCGCTCGCTGCCGAGTTTGGCCCCAAGGGAATCCGGGTGAACGCCCTCCTGCCGGGCGGCACGGATACCCCAATGGGCCGGACTTTCGCCAATACCCCAGACACATTAGCCTTCGTCCGGGGACTTCACGCCCTGAAGCGTATGGCGTTGCCGGAAGAGATCGCAAAATCGGCCCTCTACCTCGCATCCGATGCATCGAGTTTCACCACCGGCTCGGCGCTGCTGGCGGACGGCGGGGTTTCCATCAATCGAACCTGAACAGGCTCCCGTCAACATGCCATGGAAAATGCAGATGTCCGACTATGACCGCATAGCTGAAGCCATTTCTTTCATCGTCAATCGGGTAGACAGTCAACCCTCCCTGCAAGAAATCGCGCAGCACTTACACCTGAGCCCTTTCCACTTCCAGCGACTGTTCAGCCGCTGGGCGGGCGTAACCCCCAAACGATTCTTGCAAGTGCTCACGCTGGAGCGCGCCAAGCAATTGCTGAGCGAATCGAAGCCACTGCTTGAAGTGTCGGACACCCTGGGTTTAAGCAGCGGTTCGCGGTTGTATGACCATTTCGTCCATCTGGAAGCGGTTACCCCCGGCGAATACAAGATGGGGGGCGCGGGTTTGGCGCTTGAATATGCCGTACACGACACCCCCTTTGGCAAGGCTTTCATTGCCATCACGCCCAGAGGCATCTGTCGTTTTGCGTTTTTGGCGCACGCGGAGTCCGATGGCCACCTGCATGATTTACAGAAAGCATGGCCACGTGCGACGGTGCAGGAAAACCGTCAACGAACGCTTGCGGTTATCCAGGCCATGTTCGGCGAAGAAAAGAAACGGGACCGCCCCTTGTCTCTGCATGTTTCCGGAACGAACTTTCAGATCAGCGTGTGGAAAGCATTGCTGCAGATCCCGCCGGCAAAAGTGGCGAGCTATACCCAGATAGCCACCGCAATCGGCCATCCAGGTTCTGCCAGAGCCGTGGGGCAGGCTGTAGGCGCAAACCCTGTCGCGATCCTGATCCCCTGCCACCGGGTCATCCAGCAAAGCGGCAAATTGGGTGGCTACCACTGGGGGGAAACCCGGAAACAGGCGATCCATGCCTGGGAGTCGGCAAGGCATGAGGAACCGCATCCATAGGAAGACTTCGGGGTTGGGGGTTGCACTGAACATTTCAATCGACGCGAAACGAAAAATGAGGCTGTTGCAATGCAAGGTCCTCTTTCTCTGATACGGACGTTGGGTTGAAGATGGGCTGGTCAGGACGTGATGAATGGCTATCGATCGATGCGCCTGTTCAGCGGCGGGTAGCAACCCAAAATAAAAAAACAGCTTATGTCGTGCCGGCTTTTCCACCAATGGCACGCATTGCCGCAGGGTCGTGCGCACTAATGCCTTCGAGACGGGTGCGTTTGAGCAGCAGCGCATTGACGGCTACCAGCGCCGAGCTGCCGGACATCGCGAGCGCGGCAACCTCGGGGCTGATAACGAAAGGATAGAACACCCCGGCGGCGAGCGGAAAGGCGACCACGTTGTAGGCCACAGCCCACCCCAGATTCTGGTGCATCTTGCGCAGCGTGGCGCGCGACAGGGCAATCGCCCCGACCACGTCGAGCGGATCGCTCTTCATCAGCACCACGTCGGCGCTTTCCATGGCAACGTCGGTGCCCGCACCGATGGCAAAGCCCACATCGGCTTGCGTCAGCGCCGGCGCGTCGTTGATGCCGTCGCCGACCATGCCGACTTTCTTGCCCTGTGCCTGCAATGCCTTCACCTTGTCGGCCTTTTGCCCGGGCAGCACATCGGCAAGCACGAGATCGATGCCCAGTCCGGCGGCAATGCGTTCGGCCGTCGCCTGATTGTCTCCGGTGAGCATTGCCACCTGCACGCCTTGCTCGCGCAGTTTGCGCACCGTCGCCGCTGAAGTCGGTCGCGCCGCATCGGCAATGGCAATGAGGCCGACCAGTTCGCCGCCGTACGCGACGTGCACCACCGTCCGTCCGCTTCCCTGCATCGCCTCGGCCCTGGCTTCGAGTCCGTTCATGCCGACTTTCTCGGCCTGCATCAACTTGCGATTGCCCAGCAGCACTGCGCGCCCATCGACTTCTCCCCTGGCGCCCATGCCGTCGATGTTGGTAAAGCCGCTTACCGGCTGCGTCGCCAGGCTTCCGGCGCGCTTGAGAACTGCCTGCGCCAGGGGGTGCTCGGAGCCTTGCTCTACGGCGGCGGCGAGCGCGAGCACCGCGTCTTCGCTGGTACCCGGCGCAGCGACTATTTCCACCACGTCGGGCTGGCCCAGGGTGAGGGTGCCGGTCTTGTCGAAGATGACGATGTCGAGCCGGGTCGCCTCTTCGAGTGCGGCGGCGTTCTTGAACAGGATGCCGTTCATCGCACCGAGGCCGGTGCCGACCATTACCGCCATCGGTGTGGCAAGCCCCAAGGCGTCCGGGCAGGCGATGACGAATACGGTAATCGTCAGGGTGAGCGCAAACAACAGTGGCTGGCCGATCCACCCGAACCACACTGCGAAGGTGGCCAAGCCGATCACCAGCGCGATCAGCACCAGCCACTGCGAGGCGCGGTCGGCCAGCAGCTGCGCCGGCGCCTTCGAGTTCTGCGCTTCCTGCACCAGCTTGACGATCTGCGCCAGCGCAGTGTCGGCGCCGACCTTGGTGGCGCGATAGACGAAGCTGCCGCTCTTGTTGATGGTGGCGCCAATCACCGTGTCGCCGGGCTTCTTGCCGACCGGCATGGATTCGCCGGTGAGCATGGATTCATCCACTTGCGACGCGCCTTCCGTCACTTCGCCGTCTACCGGAATCTTGCTGCCGGGGCGAATCATGAGCAGATCCCCCGCCATCACCTCGGCGGTGGGCAATTGCGTTTCGTGCCCATCACGAATCACCATGGCCATCGGCGGGGCAAGATCGAGCAGCGTGCGGATTGCCGCCGAGGCACCAGCGCGGGCACGCATCTCCAGCCAGTGGCCGAGCAGAATAAACACCAGCAGCACCGCTACCGCCTCGTAGAACTGCACCCCCGCGAAGAAAAAGGTCGCCCCCACGCTGAACAGATAACCCGTGCCGACCGACATCACCACCAGCACCGCCATGTTGAGCACGCCGTTTTTGAGCGCACGCCAGGCGGCGACCACGAAAGGCCAGACCGGATAGAGCACCGCGACGCTGGCGAGCAGGAACAGCCAGACATTGAGGGACAGGTCGAACGGCGGCGCCGGCGGGGTGAACATGCCGCCCATGGGCGAGTAGATGAAGACCGGCACGGTAAACGCAGTCGCAATGAAAAATCGGTTGCGCATGTCGCGCACCATCGCCTGCATGTCAATGTCGGCGCCGTGCCCCATCTCATGCGCCATCGCGTCCGCCGTCGCGGCATGCGCTTCATGCATACGGCCCGCCGCACGCCGGTCTTCGGGGGCGCAGAGGTGTCTGGGCAATTGCGCGCCGGCGCAGTGGTAACCGCACTCGCGTACGCCAGCCTCGATAGCCTGGAAATCAGTGGCGGTTTCGTCGTAGGCAACCGTGGCGCTGCCGGCGACATAATTCACTTCGGCCGTGTGTATGCCCGGCAGCCTCAAGAGCTGCTTCTCGATGCCGCGTGCGCTCAGCACCGACAACAAGCCTGTCACTTCGATGGTCACGGTCTGCATGATGTGGCCTCCGTACGCGACATTGTCAGTACTGCTTTGGCCAAATGGTCACGGCCTTACTCCGCCAGATCGGCACGCCGTTTCATGAACTCATCCCGGTCGATTTCACCGCGGGCATAGCGTTCTTCCAGGATGTCCAGCGCGGTGCGTCCGGATCTCCAGTTCCGGTCGCGGATGACGTAACTGACCACCAGGGCGATCAGCAGGACGGGAATAAGCCAGACCAGGATCATCGCCCATCCCATGCCCCACCCCATGCCGTAATGTTCAAAACCGACCATGTCCCACCCCCTTGTCCGACGCGCCGGACTGCGCTTATTTGGCTGGCGGGCTGCTCTGGGGCGTGCCCGCATTCATCTGCATCATGTCCATGCGTTTCTCCATCATGTCCATGCGTTTTTCCATCATCATGTTGTCCTGCCCGGCCATGCCGCCTTTGCCCCCCATCATGCCCATGCCACCGCCCATCATGCCGTCCTCCATCATCGGACAGCCCATCATGTCGCCCATCATGCTTCTTCCTGCCATCATGTTTTCCCGTGTGGTCTGCATATATTCCTGCATCAGTTTCTGACGTTGATTCGGGTCTTTGGATTTGGCCATCTGCTCCAACTGGCTTTGCATGCGTTTGGTATTGGCCTGCATCTTCTGGATCGTCTGCTCGGCGGCAGGCGCTGCAGCGCCGGCTTTCTGATCGGGGTGGTGCGCGTCAACCGCGAGAACGGGCTGCATGGCCAGGGTGGAAAGCAGCAGGGCGGCAAATAGTGTGTGGCGTTTCATGGTCAACTCCTTTGCGTGGAAAAACTGGGGATTACGGTTTGACGACTTCTGGGCGTGGCCACTGTGGAGAACGCGATTTCTCTTGCCCGGAGTCATAGTCATAGCAGGCATATCGAGGTTCCCCAAGGAGGTGTCAGCCCGCCCAACTGAAATCCCAGTATGGGTGCATCTCCCCACAACAAACTGACAGCAAAATGACAATGGCGTCATCTGGCAGCCGGTTGGACTTGAAGAAAATCGGCGGCAAATCCTGCGGCCGTTTCCAGACTAATGGCTCATGGCGTGGGCATCAGGAGTCGCGGATGCCTTCTGCATGGGGGTGAATCTTGCCTGTAGCGCCGGCTGGCCCGCCAGCGTGATGGAAACCACGACTTTCATGTCTGGCGCAAGCTTGAACTGGCCCGTGGCTTTCATCTGGTTATCACCCGCGGGCGTGAGCTTTACACTGGCTTTGCCCGTGCCGGATAGCAGGGTGGCGGTTCCCGTTGCGCCCTGGGTGCCCTGTTTTTTGCCGCTGTGATCCGTGACATAGACGATCACCTCGCTGGCTTTGACCACCAGTTCAAAATGGTACTGCTGCACCATGCGCAACTGACCGCCATGCGGCGCGGTTTGGGTGTCGAGATATTCGTCGCTATGGGCCAAAGCGCCTTGCGAGAAGAGCAAAGCCAAAGCGAGGACGGATGGTTTCAGGTGTTTCATTTCAAGCTCCTTGTAAGGTGTAAAAGAGGTGTGGCGGGCGCTTCAAAAGTTCACCTTGCCGCCCCGCGCCAGCAGTTTCAGCATCGGTTTCTCGCCCCACAGATAAAACATCACCGGGGTAAGCAAGGTATCCAGCAGGGTGGAACTCACCAGGCCGCCGAAAATCACCACGGCTACCGGATGCAGGATTTCCTTGCCCGGATCGCCGCCGGACAGCATCAGCGGAATCAGGGCGAAGGCCGCGACCAGCGCGGTCATCAGCACCGGCGTCAGGCGTTCCAGGCTGCCGCGGACGATCATGCTTTTGCCGAATACCTCGCCCTCGTGCGCCACCAGATTGATGTAGTGGCTGATTTTCAGAATGCCGTTGCGCGTGCTGATGCCGGCCAGGGTGATGAAGCCGATCAGACTCGCCACTGACAGCGCGCCGCCGGATAGCCACAGCGCGATGACGCTGCCCACCAGCGCCAGCGGAATATTGCCCATGATCATCAGCGACAGCGCGGCGGATTGGTAGCGGCTGTACAAGACCATGAAAATCAGCGCCAGCGACACCAGCGACAGCCCCGTAATCAGCCGGCTGGCTTCTTCCTGCGCCTGGAACTGGCCTTCCAGCTGGGTGAAATAGCCTTCCGGCAGCGGGTAGCGGGCAAGCTCGGCGCGGATGTCGCGGACGATCTGCGCCATGTCGGTGCCGTCGCTGTTGCCCATCAGCACCATGCGGCGGCGGCTGTTTTCGCGCAGGATCTGGTTGGGGCCGTCGCTGTCCTCGATGTCCGCGATCAGGCGCAGCGGAATGCGTCCGCTGGGCGTTTCAACCAGGAGGTTGCTCAGACCCTGCGCGCTGCGGTCGGCGTCGGCGAGGCGGATCACCACGTCGAAGCGGCGGTTGCCCTCGATCACCTGCGCGGCGGTGGCGCCGTTGGATAGCGTTTCCAGCGCGCTGTTGATCGCCGCCGGAGTGACGCCGTATTGCCGGGCCTTGGCGTAATCGACGCGGACTTGCAGTTGCGGAATGCGCACCTGTTTTTCCAGTTGCAGATCGACCAGACCCGGGATGCTGGCAAGCCGGGTTTGCAGCTGCGCCGCCAGCCCGCGCAGCGTGTCCACATCGTCGCCAAAGATCTTCAGCACGATCTGCGCGCGCACCCCGGACAGCATGTGGTCGAGCCGGTGCGAGATGGGCTGGCCGATGTTGACCGAGGCGGGCAGCGGCGCGAGGCGGTCGCGGATGTCATGCAAAACGGCCTCGCGCGAGCGGGCGGATGGTTTGAGGTCGGCGTCGATCTCACTGTAATGCACGCCTTCCGCATGTTCATCCAGCTCGGCGCGGCCGGTACGCCGCCCCACCTGGGTCACTTCCGGCACTTGCAGAATCAGTTGTTCCGCCAGGGTGCCGATGCGGTTGGCTTCCGACAGCGAGGTGCCCGGATTCATCATGGCCGTGATGGTGAGCGTGCCTTCGTTGAACGCGGGCAGGAAAGAGCGGGCGAAGAACGGCACCGCGGCCGCTGCGAGCGCTACCGCAAGCAGCCCCGCGCCGAGCACCAGCCTGCTGTGGTTGAACGACCATTGCAGCAGGCGCGTATCCCATTGCTTGATCTTTTTGACGACCGGGCTGTCGCCGTGTTCCAGCCGCTTCATTTTCGGCAGCAGGTAATAGCACAGCACCGGCGTCAGCGTGACCGACACCAGCATGCTGGCGAGGATGGAGACGATGTACGCGACGCCCAGCGGCGCGAACAGCTTGCCCTCGATGCCGGACAGCACGAACAGCGGAACGAATACCAGCACGATGATGAGCGTGGCATAGACGATGGCAGAGCGCACTTCCAGTGTGGCGGCGGCGATCACTTGCAGCACCGGCGTCTTCTCTCCTTCCGCGCGGTTCTGCTTGAGCCGCCGGAACACGTTTTCCACCCCCACCACGGCATCGTCGACCAGCTCGCCGATGGCAATGGCCAGCCCCCCCAGCGTCATGGTGTTGATCGACAGCCCGAAGTATTTGAACACCAGCACCGTGATCAGGATGGAGACGGGAATCGCGGTGAGCGAAATGAAGGTGGTGCGGAAATTGAGCAGGAACAGGAACAGCACCACCGCCACCATGATGGCGCCGTCGCGCAGCGCCTCTTCCACGTTGCCCACCGCGCTTTCGATGAAGTGGGCCTGCTTGAACAGGATGTCTTTCGTTGCGATGCCGGCGGGCATGCTCCGGTTCAGCTCGGCGAGCGCCGCCTCGATTTCGCGTGTGAGCTTGACCGTGTCCGCGCCGGGCTGCTTCTGCACCGACAGGATCACCGCGGGCTTGCCCATGAAGCTGGCGTCGCCGCGCTTCAGGCGGGCGGCGAATTCCACCCGGGCGACTTGCCTGAGCAGGATGGGCTGAGCGTCGCGATAGCTCACCACCAGATCCTGCAAGTCTTCCAGCCTGGTGGTGCGCCCGATATTGCGGATCAGGTATTCCTGCGCCTGCGATTCCAGGAAGCCGCCGCTGGTGTTGGTTGCGAAGCCTTGGAGCGTGGCTTCCATCTGCTCCAGCGTGATACCCAGCCTGCCCATGTTGGCTGAATCGGGCGTGACCCGGTATTGCTTCACTTCGCCGCCGATGGGGATCACCTGCGACACGCCGGCGATTGTCAGCAGGCGCGGGCGCACCACCCAGTCCGCGAGTTCGCGCGCCTGCATCGGATTCGTCTTGGCGGGGTCGGCGGTCATCGCGATCAGCATGATCTCGCCCATGATGGAGCTGATCGGCCCCATCTGCGGCGTGATGCCGGCGGGTATCTGTTCCTTGACCAGGGACAGGCGCTCGGCGATCTGCTGGCGGTTGCGGTAAATGTCGGTGCCCCAGTCGAACTCCACGTACACGACGGACAGGCCGATGCCGGAAACCGAACGTACCCGGGTCACCCCCGGCAGCCCGTTCATCGCCGTCTCGATGGGGAAACTGATGAGCTGCTCCACTTCTTCGGGCGCCATGCCGGCGGCCTCCGTCATCAGCGTCACGGTGGGTTTGTTGAGGTCGGGGAATACGTCCACCGGCAACTGGTTCAGGCTGAGCAGGCCGTACACCAGCAGCAGGAGCGATGCGGCGACGACAAACAGGCGCTGGCTCAGGCTGGATTGAATGATGGCGTTGAACATGGCGTCTTAGCGTATCTGGCCAAGCAGTGCCGCGCCCTTCGTCACCACCCGGTCGCCGTCATGCAGCCCTTCCAGCACCGCGACCGTATCGGCGTCCAGCGGCTGCACGTTCACTTTTTTCGGCACGAAGCGTTCGGCCGTGGCATGCACCCACACCATGGTTTCCCCGCTGCTGTTTTTCGTGACGCTGCCTTGCGGCACGGCAATGCCACGGAGGGTCTGCCGGGTTTGCACGAACACCTGCACCGGCTGGCCCACGCTCAATGCGGGCGCAGGCGCCTGAATGCCGAACTGCATCGGCAAGGCCTGTTCGCGCAGCTGGTAACTCTGGCCGATGAATGTCAGCCGCAACGGCTGGTTGCCGGCGGTCAGGCCGGAAGCGCCCGCCACCTGCCCGGACAGCGCCGTGTCGTAGGCGACGGCCTCCACCCGCAGCCGGGAGGGATCGATGACTTCAAACAGGATTTCCCGGGCATCCACCACCTGCCCCGCGACCACGCTGGACTGGCTCACCACGCCGGAAACCGGCGCGCGCAGGGCTTCGCGCTGGAACAGGCTGGCCGCCACCGCCGCCTTGCGCGCCTTGAGGCTGACCGCTTCGGCCCGCGCCGCGTCGATCTCTTTTTGCGGCAGGCTGCCCGTCAGTTGTTCCAGCCGCTGCGCGCGTTTTTCAGCGAGGCCGAGGCGGCTGCTCAACTCGGCCAGTTGCGCCTGCTGGTTGCCCGTGTCGATGCTGCTGGCGGCCGGTTCGATCCAGGCCAGGATTTGCCCTTTGGCCACTTTCATCCCCAAAGCGGGAAAGCCGCCGGCTGGCGCGGCGATGCGCCCGGCCTGGCTGGACTGCACGCGCCCGCTGAAATTCGGGTCGGCGCTGATCTGGCCGTTGAGCGTCACGGTCTGGGCGATGTCGCGCGGCTCGCCCAGCACGGTGCGGATGCCGAGCAGCCGCTGCGCAGGCTTGGGCATGACCACGCTGCCGTCTGGCAAACGCACAGGCGCACGCTGCGCGGCGGCCGGCATGAGGTTCGCCGTAGTAGCAGCGGGTGCGGCTTTTGGCGGGTCGCCGTGATCCTCATCGCCGTGGGCAAAGCCGGGATGGCTGTGCCCGCCGAGCAGCACAGCCGTCAACATGGGCAAGGCCAGGCTTGCCGCCGCGCCCTTGCGGCGGCGAATGAATTTGAACAGCACCAGCAGCGCGACGAGCCCTGTCATGCCGCCCGCCGCCCATTTCCCGTAGTCAAGCCAGGCACGGCCACGGATTTCGCCAGGCTTCGGGCTGGGGATTTGCAAACTGCCGATCAGCAAATCTTCGACACCGGCAGCTTCCACGCTCACCACGACTTCATAGGTGCCGGGCTGCTGCAGCCAGTCCGCCGCGGCCGTGTAACTGCCGTCTTGCGCCGGCCGCAGCTGAAGCTTGTGCCCGCTGCCGCTGGTGCTTTCCAGCTCGATTTTCGCGTTGAGGATGGGTTCGTTAGTGGCGTAGCGGTCGGCATAGACGGTAAGCCTGCCGTCCCGGACCATGCCCAGCAGTTCCACCTCGGGCGACTTCAATTCGAGTTGCGGCCCGGACGCGGACAGGCTGACTGGCGCGCGCGCCTCGTCGCCATGGTCTTCGCCACCGTGGGCCAAAACGCAGCGTGGCATCAGCAAAACCAGTATCCAGGGCAAATGAAGCGCCATTTTTTTGAGTGTCGTCACGGCAGTATTCCCTGAGCTTGATTGAGTCGGGCGCGTGCCAGCGCCAGCGCGATTTCTTGTTGCATGCAAGCCTGGCCGGCTTCAAACGCGGACGCTCGGGCGCGCAGCAAAGTGAACAGATCGGTTTCGCCGAGATCGAAGGATTTCTGGATCAGCCCGAGGTTTTCCTGCGCTGCGGTACGCTGCTGCTGCGCCAGCGCCAGCAGTTGATCGGCGGCTTGCAGGGCTTGCTCCGCCTGCTGGAGCTGGGATTCCAGCGTGAGCCGGGTGCGCTTGTATTCGCTTTGCGCGCTGGCAAGACCTGTTTGGGCGGCGCTGATGAGCGGCAGGTTGCGCGCATCCGTGGACAAAGGCAGGCGCAGGGCGATTATTACGGAGTCGGCGTACGGGTCGTTCAGGCTGCTACGCTCCCGGCGCATGCCGAGTCCAAGTTCGGGATTGTCGCGGCGCGATTCGCTTGCCAAGCGCACTTGCGCCTGCGCCGTTTCGATCGCTTTGCGCGCCGCTTCCAGCAACGGATGGTCGTCCGGCAGGGGCTTCGGCTGCGCGCTTTCAGAAATGCCGTCAGGCAAGACTGTCATGCCGGTGAGGGTGGAATAGGCTTGCTGCGCATGGAGTCGCTGGGTACGGCTTAGCAAAACCGCTGCCTGAGCGGTGCGCCATTCATTCTGTGCCAGATTCAAATCGGTCTTGGCCAATTCCCCTGCCCGAACCCGCTTGGCGACATCTTCTGCCAGTTTTTTTGCAGTTTGTACGCGCGCCTCGTCAAGTTGGATTTGAGCCTGAGTCTGGTGCACTTGCCAGATCGCCTCGCGCAGTTCTCCGACCAGTTTCAGGCGCAGCGCACGAATACTGGCTTCCAGGCCACTTTTGCCGACTAGCGCCTGACTCTGCCGCGCATCGCGCTGTCCGGGCAGCCAGATGGGCAAAGCGATACCGGCTTCCCACTCGGTCAGGCCCGCATTGTTGGTCAACTGGTCGCCACGATGACTCAAAATTACGGCGGGTGCGCCGGGCAGCAAGCTGTTCGCGGCGACGGTCTGGGCCTCGCTTTCCGCGCGCTTCGCCTCCAGGGTTTGTGCTTGGGGGCTGGTTCCCCAGGCTTGATCCAGCGCCGCGCGCAGGCTCACGGCACAAGCAGGTTGCACGAGCAGCAAGCCGGCAAAAATCAACAGTGCGCGACGCATGATGTTCTCGAATGTCAGGTTAAGTCGTTTAGCGCATCCTGCAGGCGCACGCCCAACACCAATCTGACAAGGTGATTACAAATCTGTCATGCGCACCGCCATCGGCGGCGAGCTGTGGCAGGATGCTTGCATCCAGTCTGATCATTCACCCAAAACCACAGACCATGAAAATCCTGATCGTCGAAGACGAGCCCAAGACGGGCGATTACCTGAAGCAGGGTCTGACCGAGGCCGGGTTCGTCACAGATCTGGCGCGCGAGGGTTGGGACGGACTGGAACTCGCCAAAGCGGGACACTACGACCTGATGATCCTGGATGTGATGCTGCCCGGTATCAATGGCTGGCAGGTGCTCGAAGGCGTGCGTCGGGCCGGCATCGACATGCCGGTGCTGTTTCTGACCGCGCGCGACCAGGTCGAGGACCGGGTCAAGGGACTGGAACTGGGGGCCGACGATTACCTGGTGAAACCCTTTGCTTTTGCCGAGCTGCTGGCGCGGGTGCGTTCCCTGGTTCGCCGTGGCCATGCGGGACTCGAATCCGCTGTCCTCAAGGCGGCCGATCTGGAACTTGACCTGCTGCGCCGCCGCGCCATGCGGGCGGGACGCAAGATCGACCTCACCGCCAAGGAGTTCGCCCTGCTGGAACTGTTTCTGCGCCGCAAGGGCGAAGTGCTGCCGCGCAGCCTGATCGCCTCGCAGGTCTGGGACATGAATTTCGACTCCGACACCAACGTCATCGATGTGGCAGTGCGCCGGCTGCGGCTCAAGATCGACGAGGGGTTTGAAACCAAGCTCATCCACACGGTGCGGGGGATGGGCTACGTGCTGGAAACCTTTCCGCAAGATGCGGCCCCATGAAAACCCTGTCGCTGACACTGTCGCTGACAGCCCGGATCAGCCTGCTTTTCGCCGTGGCCGCCTCCCTGGTCCTGCTGACGACGGGTTATTTCCTGACGCAAGGGGTGGAGGCCCATTTCGAGGAGGGGGACCGGCACGAACTCAACGGCAAGCTCGAACTCATCGAGAACTTATTCGAGCACACCCACAGCCAGGCGGATCTCGATCTTCTGCCTCAGCAACTGGATGACGCCCTGGTCGGCCATCATGGACTCGCCGTGGCGGTCACGGATGCGACGGGCGCTACCTGGTTTGCCACCGCCGGCGCTGAGTTTCCACAAACATTGCTGAATGACTGCCAAGCCCAACCGGCAAGGTGTGCGACCGGCGCCTTGCCGCAGTGGAAGCAGGCCGGGATAAGCTACCGGGGCATGGCCGTGTCGATGACGACAGGCAGTGGCAAGCCTTACACCGTAGCGGTAGCCCTGGACATCGAGCACCATGAACGCTTCATGAACACATTCCGCTCGGTGCTGGCGCTCGCCATCGCTTTGGCCGCGCTGGCTACCGCCAGCCTCGGTTGGGTGGCCACCCGATGGGGGCTTTCCCCTTTGCGCCAGGTCACCGACATGGTGGCGGGCATGTCCGCCAAGCGTCTGGCGGAGCGCCTGCCGACTGGCCGTTTGCCGGCGGAACTCAAGCCGCTCGCAACCGCCTTTAACGCCATGCTGGCCCGTCTGGACGATTCCTTCCGGCGGCTTTCCGCGTTCTCATCCGACATCGCACACGAATTGCGCACCCCCATTTCCAACCTGATGACCCAAACCCAAGTGGCGCTTTCCGGCGCACGCGGCAATGACGAATACAAGGAAGTCCTGTATTCCAGCCTGGAGGAATATGAGCGCATGGCGCAGATGGTTGGCGACATGCTCTATCTTGCCCAGGCTGACAATGGCCTGCTCAAACCGGGCCTGAATAGCGTTAGCCTGACCAATGAAACGAAGGACCTGTTCGACTACTTTGAGGCGTGGGCGGAGGAGCGCGGTGTTTCCCTGGCCCAGACCGGCACCGCTACCGTGCCTGGCGACCGGCTGATGCTGCGGCGTGCGCTCAGCAATCTCGTGTCGAACGCCATTCGGCATACCCCGCATGGCCAGACCGTGCGCGTATCGCTGGCAACGCACGGCGATAAAGCCATCGTTACCGTCGAGAACCCGGGCCCCGAAATCCCGGCCGAACATCTCCCCAGACTGTTCGACCGCTTCTACCGCGTCGATCCTTCGCGTCAGCGCAAAGGCGATGGCGCCGGGCTGGGACTTGCCATCGTCAAATCCATTGTTGAGGCGCATGGCGGTTCAATCGCAGTGGTGTCAACTGATCAATCGACACGGTTCCGACTCACATTGCCGGCGTGAGGAAAAGGGTACGAACGATCGCTTGGATTAAGAGACGGTCGCACAACAAGACTTGTACCCTCGCCAAGATCCGGTTTCAGCCCACCGGCTTCCTGCTGGCACCCAACGCCCCGCTCCCCACGCATCAAGCCGCCTGCAGCATCCCCTCCCGCTCGATGAAGGCAATGATGTGTCAAAAAGTACGTGGCGATATGCTGCTCTCGCGATGCAGCCCCCTGCGGGGTAACGTCGACAGGCAAGGCGGACGAGTTCAGGTCATTTATTACCGGAAACCTGTTTCCCTTGAGATCAGGCCAGCACGAACAATGCGAGCGGCTTTCAGCGCATTCACGCCCCAAGGCAATCGTATGGCCAGCAGCAGGGCAAGCACGACTCCGTAAATCAGTGGCACTGTCAGGTCTTTCTTCACCAGCCACAGGTAATGGGTCACACCCAGCGGGGCAATGAAGTAAACCAGGCGGTGCAACTGCTGCCAGCGGCGTCCCAGGCGACGCATCATGGCGTGGGTCGAGGTCGCCGCGAGCGGAATGAGCAGTACGAAAGCCGTGAAGCCAACGGTGATGAAAGGTCGCTTGACGATGTCTCTGGCGATCGCCGTCGGATCGAAGAACTGATCCAGCCAGACGTAGGTGACGAAATGGAGGCAGGCATAAAAGAAGCTGAACAGCCCCAGCATGCGCCGGTAACGCAAGAGATCGGCGCGGCCGCTCAGCCGCCGCAGCGGGGTAACGGACAACGTCAGCAGCAGCCCGGTCAGCGTCCAGGTGCCAGTGGAACGGGTGATGAACTCGATCGGATTCGCACCCAGCCCACCCGTGGCACCCAGAACAATCAGCCGCAGCAGTGGCAGCAGACAGAGCAACGCGAGCCAAGCCTTGGGGTTGCGTAGAACAGCGCCCATCAGAAGAACTTCTGCAGGTCCATGCCGCGATACAGCTGGGCGACCTGGGCAGCGTAACCGTTGAACATCAGCGTGTCGCGCTTGAAGAACTCGCCGATGCGGCGCTCCTTCGCCTGGCTCCAGCGCGGATGATCGACCCGCGGATTGACGTTGGAATAGAAGCCGTATTCTTCCGGCGCCGCCCTCATCCACGCCGTCAGCGGCTGTTTCTCGACGAGGCGGATCCTAACGATGGACTTGGCGCTCTTGAACCCATACTTCCACGGCACCACCAGCCGGATCGGCGCGCCGTTCTGATTCGGCAGCACCTCGCCATAGAGGCCGACCGCCAGCAGCGTGAGCGGATGCATCGCCTCGTCCAGCCTGAGACCTTCGACATACGGCCAGTCGATCACGCGCGTGCGCTGCCCCGGCATCTGTTTGGGGTCGTGCAACGTAACGAACTCGACGTATCTGGCATTGCCGGTGGGGGCTGCGCGGCGAATGAGTTCGCGCAGCGGAAAGCCCGCCCACGGGATCACCATCGACCAGCCTTCGACGCAGCGCATGCGGTATACGCGCTCCTCCAGCGGCGCGAGTTTAAGCAGCGTGTCGATGTCGTATACCCCCGGCTTGCCCACCTCGCCTTCGACCGTCACCGTCCATGGACGGGTGTTCAGGCTGCCCGCATTCTCGGCCGGGTCGCTCTTGCCAGTGCCGAATTCATAGAAGTTGTTGTAGCGGGTGACATCCTTGTAGGGCGTTTTCGCTTCGTCCAGCCGATAGGCACTCGCGCGCACGCCGGCCAGTCTGGCGCCCGCCTGTGCATCGGATGCGCCGCCCAAAGTAGCGCCGGCCGCCAGCGCGCCCATGCCCTGCATGAAACGGCGGCGCTCGCGATAGATTTCGGGTGGTGTGATCTCGGAAGGGAGGATGTCGTCGTTTTGGCGTATCAGCATGAATCAATTCTCAGGAAAGGGGAGTACCCTTGGACAGGACCAGAAAGGTAAAGCGCTGCAGTAGCGCCTGATTCATATGGTCACGAAATGTGGGCGCCCGGAAGCAGATTTCTTCGGATTGCCCATCATTTCATGAGGGGCGTTTAATTGCTGGTAGGCCACCTCTGCCACCTTGAGCAAATCTCGTCTACCCAAGTTGCCCGACAACACGTAACCCGTACCGCCATCAATCCAGTAGAAGGCATTCACCTCTTTTTCCTGGGCAAACGCGAAGGACTTGCTCTTGTCGTGCCCCATTTCCTGGGTTTTGACATACAGCGTCAAGCGCCGTCCGACACTATCCTCGTACATGAATTGGGCTGCCGGACCCTGGGTACCGGCCAGCAAGCGCCCGCCCATTAACGCGAACCCAGCTGTTCCCAGTTTTGGGGCCTTCAAGTTCATGCCCAAGCGTTTGGAGAGCCAAGCCTCCAAATGGTCTTCATTGCTGGCCTGAATCTCTACCGGATGAGTGACTTCACTTGCATAGGTGACGTAAGCGACCGCAGCGTGGCGCACCATGGGCGGCATGTCGTTTTGCGGAAGCGCACGTTGCATCTGCCATCCCAAAACCACTCCCAGTGAAAGCCAGGCGACAGTGAGCGCGTAGGAAGCCGGCTGCCAGTTGCCGATTGGAGACGCCGGTACAAGGATGCCAAGCACCCGGCCACGCCCAAGGAAATGTTGGGACAGGTCACGAATCCTTGTCCGGATATTGGCAAGCGAAAAACGTGACAAGGGGGACGCAGATTCCGCCGGCATATCGAAACACGCCAGCAAGCGATCGGGTATTTTCTCACTCAATATCGGATCGAAATGGCCGTGCAAGTCATTGTTGATATGCGAATACCTCGCGAGCCTGCGCGCATCATCCGGATGGGCGGCAAGGTAGGCCTCGACTTCGCCACGCCTGGCATCACTCAGACGATTATCCGCATAAGCCTGCAAATCAGTTTCGGTAATGGAAGGTTTGATCATGGCGTGGTCACAAAAACAGAGTGGAGGGATTCATATCACTACGGTCAGATTCGGTTTTGCCGGACATCCGTCCAACAGCCTGCGTAATCGCTCTCGCCCTCGTGAAAGCCTGGACATGACAGTACCCAGAGGAATTTCGAGGGTCCGTGCCACTTCTTCGTAACTGAAATTCTCCAGCCCGACCAGAAGAAGCACTTCTCTTTGTTCGAGAGGCAGTTCGAGCAGCGAAGCAGACAGATCGCGGATCCTCAGTCCTTCTTCCTGGCGACCTCCGACAGGTACGTCCATGTCGTCATCCATCGGTGTGACGTCTTGTTTCGAACGCGCCTGATTCACGTAGAGGTTATGCATGACCGAAAACAGCCATGCACGCAAGTTTGTCCCCTGCTTCCAGAGCGAAAACTTTCTTAATGCTCTCTCCAGGGTGTCCTGGACCAGATCGTCCGCCTCTACTTCATGTCTGGTTAATGCCCGCGCGTATCGTCGCAAATGGGGGACATAGGCCATGATGGGATGTTCAGTAGTCATTGCATTCCTTTGTCTCGAAGCATCGATTTCTGGCGTCCCATCCATTGCAGAAGCTGATTTGTTCTGGTCATGGCAAAAACCCTCCATGCAGTTCAGCGGTTTATTCAAGGCTTACCCAATTATTTCCAAAAAAACGGATTCCCCACACACATAAACAAGCCTCGATATCGACTTATTCCACCGTCAGCAAAATAAACGTTAGCCAATCGAGGCATCGAGCAGGCGTGGCTCAGCTCACTGTGGATCAACATGCCCGGTGCTGTTTTTATTCCACCACGCTTCTTTGGCTTCCGAGGTGCCCGAGCCTGAGACTTACGCCAGCTGCTGGCGGCCCGGGAATTGATTGGTTTCAGGGTGCACGCGGCGACGCGCATAAACGAAGCGGCCTGAAGGGCCAGACCCTGCACACGCCGCGCCCCCGCGTTGAAGCACGCCCACTGCCGACTGACCGCCGGTGTGCATGAAGGCCTGATGAACGACCGAACGCGCAATGCGTTCAAACAAAAAAACGCTGAGGCCGGACACGATACGGCACGAGTTTATTCCGCCTCGCCACCCCGGCTAACGAAAAATTTATCCGCCCGACCCGCAGGAATAATCCGAATTGCCAAACGTTCATGGGAGTGAATGGCGCGATACACGTCATTTACCGAAACGAAACTCGTCATTTTCAAAGGAGTCCTCTCATGAACACCCGTACCCTGATAGCCGGATTTATCTCTGCCATGGCCTGCATGGCTTCGCTTCCTTCCCTTGCCGCATCCGCAACGTGGACCAACCCGGACTTGTACGGCCATGTCGTCTTCAATCCACCCCAGTCCACGACCGACGCCACCCGCGAACCCGGCAAGGGAGACATGTACGGCAGCGTCCTGCTGGACGATGTAGTCGCGGGCAAGAGCGTTTCTGCAAAGGGGGCCTGACATGAAGCTATCCACTTTCGTCACCGCCGCCTGCATGGTGCTGTCCGGCTCGGCTTTCGCGCAGGAAAGCGGACTGTATGACCCGTCTATCAAGCACATGCCCAAGGACGGTGTCGTGAGATTCTATGGCGCCGGCGGGCCGCACACCGCCTTCAAGAAGGTGGCGGATGCCTGGGAGAAGAAGACCGGCAAGCGCGTGGAGATCATTGCCGGGCCGGAGCGCAAATGGTCGGCCAAGGCCCAGGCGGACGCCGACATTCTTTGGGGCACGTCGGAACAGTCGATGACCGCATTCCTGGAAACCTACAAGACCTTTTCCTCGGACCAGGTCGAACCGATCTATATCCGCCCGACGATCATCGCGGTGAAAACCGGCAACCCGAAGAAGATCAAGCGCTTCGAGGATCTGCTGAAGGATGGCGTCAAGATCGTCGTCACCGAAGGTGCGGGCGTCTCCAATACTTCGGGCACCGGCACCTGGGAGGACGTCGCGGGACGTCTGGGACGGCTTGAGGATATCCGAGCGTTCCGTCGCAACATCGTCGCCTTCGGCAAGGGATCGGGCGCAAGCCTCAAGGCCTTCAAGGATCTCAACGCGGATGCGTGGATCACCTGGCCGGATTGGCCGGTCACCTATGCGGATACGCTCGAAGAGGTTCCGCTGCCCCGCGAGCGGCAAATCTGGCGTGACGTGAATGTAGCGCTTTCGCCAAGCGCCGACCCGGAGGCGAAGCAGTTCCTTGATTTTCTCGTCACCCCGGAGGCACAAGTGCTGATGAAGACCGAGGGTTGGGTTCGCTGATCAATTTCAGTGCTACGGCAATTGCGCGGAAGGGTGGGCCTGCACGATCTTTCGTCAGGCCCCATAACCTTGCATGGAAGTATCGAACGCAAGCGCCCCAACCCATCTTTCCACCGGACCTGCGCAAAAAAACGCGCGGGCAGGTGAACTCAGCGAGATGGATCGGGACATGCTGAAGATGATGGACGACATGCATGGCCCCGGCTACTCCGGCAACGCCGACGTAGATTTCCTCGCCATGATGATTCCGCATCATCAGGGCGCGGTCGACATGGCGCGCCTGGCCTTGATCCACGGCAAGGATCCGCTGGCGCGGCAGCTGGCCGAGGAAATCATCGCCAGTCAGCAGGCAGAGATCATGGCCATGAAAGCCCGCCTGGAAATCCTCCGCAAGGGGGCAGATGCTGACCCCGGTGGATATCCGGCTCTGGGCGGCGTCCGCGGCCAACATTAGGCCGCGGCGACTTCACACGGCCTGAGGTTTGCCATAGGGCAGGAATTGAATGTGCGCCCAGGGAAAACACTAAACCGCCTGCTGCTGCCCAACACCCTCTCCACGCATCAAGCCGCCTGCAGCATCCCCTCCCGCTCGATGAACGCAATGATGTCCGCCAGCCCCTGCCCGGTCTTGAGGTTGGAAAACACGAACGGGCGTTCGCCGCGCATGCGTTTGGTGTCCTGATCCATCACCTCCAGCGAGGCGCCGACCATGGGGGCGAGGTCGATCTTGTTGATCACGAGCAGGTCGGATTTGGTGATGCCGGGGCCGCCTTTGCGCGGGATTTTTTCGCCGGCGGCGACGTCGATGACGTAGATCGTGAGGTCGGACAGTTCGGGGCTGAAGGTGGCGGCAAGGTTGTCGCCGCCGCTTTCGACGAAGATGACGTCGAGGCCGGGGAAGCGCGTGTTGAGACGGTCGACAGCTTCGAGGTTGATGCTGGCGTCTTCGCGGATGGCGGTGTGCGGGCAGCCGCCGGTTTCGACGCCGATGATGCGGTCGGCGGCCAGCGCTTCATTGCGCACCAGGAACTGCGCGTCT
>Ga0180009_10000176_pt1 | contig 98419 bp, 106 predicted proteins | sample OS_PC_MetaG_FD_123537 | JGI IMG/M metagenome (GOLD analysis project Ga0180009, IMG submission 123537) | Groundwater microbial communities from the Aspo Hard Rock Laboratory (HRL) deep subsurface site, Sweden - OS_PC_MetaG | ecosystem: Environmental > Aquatic > Deep subsurface > Groundwater... | reverse complement strand
TCGACAAAATGGTGGTGATCGCAGCAGTCAAGGTGGTCTTGCCGTGGTCAACGTGTCCAATCGTTCCTACGTTTACGTGCGGTTTGGTCCGCTCGAATTTTTCCTTAGCCATCTCAAGTAACCCTCAATTTGCACAAGAAGTAACGATGCGCTGAATTTTCCGCACCCCGACTCAACATCCGTGACCCACCACAAGGCAGGCACACCCAATAACTGGTGCCCGCGGACAGAATCGAACTGTCGACCTCTCCCTTACCAAGGGAGTGCTCTACCTCTGAGCTACGCGGGCCGCAGGTTTTGACAACACGCCATCAAAACCCATACAACACAACAAACTGGAGCGGGAGAAGGGAATCGAACCCTCGTCATAAGTTTGGAAAACTTCTGCTCTACCATTGAGCTACACCCGCTGCGCGCCACCCAAAAATGCCAGGCAGCTAAAAAATTCTGGTGGTGGGGGAAGGATTCGAACCTTCGAAGGCAGAGCCGTCAGATTTACAGTCTGATCCCTTTGACCGCTCGGGAACCCCACCCAAACGAAGCCGGAGATTATAGGGTGATACAGAATCCCCTGTCAAACATCCTGTCGTAAATTTAAAGTCGCAAGGCGCGACCGACTAGACATTGAAGAGGAAGTTCAGCACATCGCCATCCTTGACCACGTATTCCTTGCCTTCAGCGCGCATTTTGCCGGCTTCTTTGGCACCCTGCTCGCCCTTGCAGGCAATGAAGTCTTCAAAGGCAATGGTCTGAGCTCGTATGAAACCACGCTCAAAGTCAGTATGAATCACGCCCGCAGCCTGCGGCGCGGTGTCGCCCTTGTGGATCGTCCAGGCACGCACCTCTTTGACCCCGGCGGTAAAGTAGGTCTCCAGCCCAAGCAGATCGTAGGCTGCGCGAATAAGGCGATTCAATCCCGGCTCATCCCAACCCAGCTCTTTCAGATACTCGACACGCTCAGCCTCCTCCAGCTCCTGCAATTCGGCTTCCAGCGCAGCGCACACCGGCACGACCGGGGCCCCTTCTTTTTCGGCGAATGCCTTCAGCGCAGCAAGCATGGGGTTGTCGTGAAACCCCTCTTCACTGACGTTGGCCACATACAGCGTGGGCTTGACTGTCAGCAAACACAGCGGCCTGATCGCTTCCAGCCCTTCTGCATCAAGTCCTGCTGCGCGGGCAGGGCGACCCTCATTGAGCGCAGCCAGTACTGGCCTCAAGGCTTCAGCGATCAGCTTCGCCTCTTTATCGCCTCCCCGTGCCGCTTTTTCATAGCGGACCAACGCTTTTTCGGTGCTCGCCAAGTCAGCCAGCGCCAGCTCGGTCGCAATGGTTTCGATATCCGACAGTGGATCAACCCTGCCTGCGACGTGAATCACGTTTTCATCGTGAAAACAGCGCACCACATGACAGATCGCGTCGGTTTCGCGGATCGTGGCCAGAAACTGGTTGCCCAGACCCTCACCTTTGGATGCCCCCGCCACCAGGCCGGCGATATCGACAAACTCAACTATCGCCGGGACGACTCTCTGCGGCTTGATGATCTCGGCAAGCTGCTTCAAGCGGGGATCGGGCACCTCGACCACACCGGTATTAGGCTCGATGGTGCAAAAAGGGTAGTTTTCAGCGGCGATTCCCGCCTGGGTCAGCGCATTGAAAAGCGTGGATTTTCCGACGTTGGGCAAGCCAACAATGCCGCATTTTAGACTCATGTTTTTTCCTGGGTTCTGGGTGGGGCGGGTTTGGTATTGGCTCGCTGGATAGCCGCGTTCCAGTCATCTTTTTCGATCAAGGGCATCAGGTCGATCGCACGCTCAATGGCAATATCGATGTCAGCCTGCTCGTCGCGGTGCGGTGGCTTCAACACATAATTCACCACCTCATTGCGGTCGCCTGGGTGCCCAATACCGATACGCAGCCGCCAGTAATCCTGCGTGCCCAGATGCGACGTGATGTCTTTGAGGCCGTTGTGCCCGCCCATTCCGCCGCCAAATTTAAGGCGCAACTGGCCGGGCGGAATATCAAGCTCATCGTGCACCACCAGAATCTCGGCCGGCTCGATGCGATGAAAACGCGCGAGCGCGCCGACCGCCTGGCCCGAACGATTCATGAAGGTTTGTGGCAGCAACATCCACATGTTGCGAGCGCTTTTGCCCACGATGCCATGGAAGCGTGACTCCATCGCAAGCGAGGCACCCCACGTTTGCGCGAGCCGCGCGCAAAACCAAAACCCGGCGTTATGCCGGGTTTCTTCGTAGTCGCGCCCCGGGTTACCGAGACCGACAATCAGGCGAGGCGCCGTCATGGCGATTCAGCGCGCAACAACAGATTGCTGCGCAATCACTCAGGCTGCGGGCGCAGCAGCCCCGGGCGCAGGCTCGTCAGACTTCATGCCTTTGGGCAGTGTGACCGACGCTACAGCCGGGTTCTCATGCAGAACATGTGCAACGAGTTCCACTCCCTCGGGCAACGTGAGCTCGGACACATGGACAGAATGCCCCAGTTCCAGACCACTCAAGTCCACGGCGATGAATTCGGGCAGGTTGCCGGGCAAACAGCTGACGTCGATTTCAGTCATCACATGACTGACCTTGCCGCCACCGGTTTTAACGCCAGGCGCAACGTCTGCATTGAGGAAATGCAGCGGCACCTTGACGTGAATTTTGTGGGTTTTGTCGACGCGCTGAAAGTCAACGTGCAGCACTTGCTGCTTGAAGGGATGCCATTGCGCATCGCGCAGCAGCACGGATTCCTTGGCGCCGTCGATATTCATCGTCAACACGGACGCGTGAAATGCCTCTTTGCGCAGCGAGTGATACAGCGCGTTGTGATCCAGCTCGATCTGCACGGGAGCAGCGGTGCCGCCGTAGACGATGCCAGGAACCTTGCCCGCGTGACGCAGACGGCGGCTCGCACCCGTACCTTGCAGTTCACGCTTGGCAGCAATAATTTCGATTTCCATAGTGTTTCTCCAATTTTTACAACATAAGTAAATAAAACCCGCCCCCGCGACCAGGGGCATTCGCCAATCGCTACTCGATAAAGAGCGAACTGACTGAATCTTCATTGCTGATGCGACGGATGGTTTCCGCCAGCAACTCAGCCACCGACAACTGCCGGATTTTCTTGCACGCCAATGCATCCTCGCGCAGCGGAATGGTATCGGTAATCACCAATTCATCCAGCGCGGAGTTCGTCACGCGCTCGGCCGCTGTACCCGACAGCACTGCGTGGGTGCAATACGCCATCACCTGCCTCGCGCCATGCTCTTTCAACGCGTTGGCCGCCTCGCACAGCGTGTTTGCGGTGTCGACCATGTCATCCATGATGATGCAGGTGCGGTCCTTCACGTCGCCAATGATGTTCATCACCTTGGCGACATTCGGCTTGGGCCGGCGCTTGTCGATAATCGCCAACTCGCACTCGAGGCGTTTGGCGATTGCCCGTGCCCGCACCACCCCGCCCACATCGGGCGATACCACCATCAAATTCGGATAATTGCGTTTCCAGATATCACCCAGCAGGATCGGGCTGGAATAAATGTTGTCGACCGGGACATCGAAAAAGCCCTGGATCTGATCCGAGTGCAAATCCATCGTCATCAAGCGGTCGATGCCGGCAACCTGCAGCATATTGGCGACCACCTTGGCGGTGATCGCCACGCGTGCCGAGCGGGTCCGACGATCCTGACGGGCATACCCATAATAAGGAATCGCGGCAGTAATGCGACCAGCCGAGGCGCGCTTCAATGCGTCGACCATCACCATCACTTCCATCAAGGTATCGTTGGTCGGCTGGCAGGTCGATTGCAGCACAAAGACATCCTTGCCGCGCACGTTCTCGAGAATCTCGACCATCACTTCGCCATCCGAAAACCGCGATACCGTCGCGCGGCCAAGGCGGATATTGAGATGACGCCCCACATCGCTGGCTAGGCGCGGGTTGGCATTCCCACTAAACACCATCAAGTTGTCTATGGACACGCGCGTCTCCGGCGATTGGACTCAAACACCAAAACAAAAACAGCCGCCACCGGCGGCTGTCTGCATATTCTTGGCTGGGGAGGTAGGGATCGAACCTACGAATGTCGGAATCAAAATCCGATGCCTTACCACTTGGCGACTCCCCAACGGCACTACTTACTTAACTGACTCACTCAGGCACAACACTCGAACAAGGGATGCCTGTCGAGACCCTGCGCCACAAAACCCTGCATTGTTTCGGGCAGTTGACGCAATACGTCCCATGCCGCCTCTTCCGTCTCAAATGCTGCAAACACACAGGCACCCGAACCAGTCATCTGCGCTGTTCCAAACCGCGCCAGCCATTCGATAGAGCGGGCCACTTCGGGATAGCGACTGATGACCACCGGCTGCAGGTCATTTCGACCCATGCCTGCGGAAAAGCGCGCTATTTTAAGGGCTGGCGTGTTGCGCGTCAATTCCGGCGCAGCAAAAATTGACGCGGTCGGCACCTGCACCGGCGGCATGAGCACCACATACCAGGCTGGCGGCACATTCACCGGACTCAGAATCTCGCCCACGCCTTCCGCAAACGCGGTCTGGCCATACACGAACATCGGCACATCGGCACCCAGTTGCAGGGCAAGCTGCTGCAATTCGTCGCGCGACAGGTTGACCTGCCACAGACGGTTGAGCGCCAGCAGCACCGTGGCTGCGTCCGAACTGCCCCCGCCCAGCCCGCCCCCCATCGGCAGGATTTTTTCCAGCCGGATGCGCACGCCCACCCCTTCCGGAGCATGCGCTTGCAGCAGACGCGCGGCACGCACCGTCAGGTCATCGTCTTCTGCCACGCCGGGCAGGTCACCCACGCGCACCACCTGGCCATCATCGCTGAGTTCAAGATGCACGGTATCGGCGCGATCAATCAAGCGGAACACACTTTGCAACAGGTGGTAGCCGTCGGCACGACGGCCGACCACATGCAAAAACAGGTTGAGTTTGGCGGGGGCAGGGTAGGCGTGGCTCATTCGATTGTCCAGTTATCCGCTATCAGGCGGATTTCCAGTCCTTCGCGCGCCACCAGAAGTTTGCGCGGGCGTGTGGCGGTGTCGCTGGCATAGTGATAATCGATCACCCAGCCGTCCTGCTTGAGCTGCGCCGGGCGCCCTGCCGCATCAAGCCGGGTTTCATAAACGCGATCAGGCGCGGGCAGTGCCTGTACCCACCAGACCAGCCCTGAAACCGGGAGTGAATATCCCAGCGTTTCGCGCGTCAAGGCTTCGACGTCCACAGCCTGCCGGACGGGCTGATTCGGCATGTCGAGCGCCGCACCTGCAGCGTTGACCATGATGCGGGCGACCCCTTGCCCGAGGGGGGACGTCAGCAGCAGCTCGTCCGAATGCTCACGGTGTTGCCAGTAAATCGACCCTGACGCATTTTGCTCGCCGCTTTGGATGCCGATGCGCCCCTGCAAGGTCCAGTTGGCTGCTGCCAGCACCTGTACCGGCGCAACCGGAATGGAAACCGTCGAAGCACATCCGCTCATGACCAGCGCCAGCCCCAATCCTGCAATCCCGCGCAACATCAGGGTTTCAGCCGACGCAGCGTTTCCAGCAGCACTTCATTCTGGGGGTGGGTTTGCAGACTGGTTTGCCACAATTTGCCTGCCTCGTCGCGCTGTCCGCGCGCCCACAACACTTCGCCCAGATGGGCTGCGATTTCGGGATCGGGACGCAATCTATAGGCGCGCTCCAAATACGCCTGGGCTTTTGCCAAGTCACCCGCACGGAATTGCGCCCAGCCGACGCTATCCAGAATATAGGCATCGTTCGGTGCCAGCGACAGCGCCTTGTCCAGCAAGGTGATCGATTCGGCCAGGCGATTGGTGCGATCCGCCAGCGTATACCCCAGTGCGTTGTAGGCCTGCGCATTGTCCGGACGCAACGCGATCACGCGGCGCAAATCCTTTTCCAGCAGATCCAGCTTGCCCAGCTTCTCGGCCACCATGGCGCGGTCATAGTACAAATCGGGCGCGTTTGGATAACGCTTGATGCCGTCCGACAGTGTCTCGAATGCCTGCGTATATCGCTTGCTCTCGCCCAGCAGCTCAGCCTGCGCCTGAATCAAGCGCAGGCTTTGCGCCTCGTTTTCGCCATGGGTGAATGCCAGCAGCGCCTGCGCTTCGTCTGGCTTGCCGGCCTGAACCAGCAACCTGGCCTGACGCGCACGTGCTGGAACAAGATAATTACCCGTTTTGACTTCACCGTAATGTCTTGCGGCCGCCTCGGGCTGCTTCATCTGTTCGGCCACCTGCCCCAGGTAATACTGCACCATGTCGGGATCACGCGGCTCAAATTCCAGCGTGTCCGCGAGCAGGCCACGCGCCACCTCAAGATCGCCCACTTGCAGTGCCAGCAAACCGGCCGCCAGCGTCACCTCGGCATTGCGCGGCATTTCCTGGGTCAACCGGGTGAATTCGGCGCGTGCCTCGGCGATCTGGTTGGCGCTGACCAGCGAACGCGCATAGGCCAGACGCACTTCGCGCGCATCCGGATAGGTCACCAGAAACGCACGCATGAAGGCCAGCGCGTCAGTTAAGGCGGTCTTGGCCAGAATCTGCGCATGCATCAACGCTGCCGGTTCCCACCCCGGACGCAGCGTATCGGCCTGCTTCAGTTCGGCCAGGGCAAGGTCCAGGCGTCCGCCATGCGCCGCCGCCTGCGCCACGGCGAAATGCGCTTCGGGAAGCGCCGGATAATCCGCCGCCAGCCGCCCGGTCATGGCCAATGCAGCCTGATGGTCGGTCAGCTTGCCCATCAACGCCGACATCTGCAAAAACACGTTTGCCGGGTCCTGTTTCAGCAAACTGCGCAGGATGGGCTCAGCCTCGTCAAGCTTGCCTTCGTTCAGCAGCAAGCCCACCACGGTTTGCTGGGCACGCTCCGAATCCGGTTCGGCCGCTGCCCACAAACGGGCGGCTTCCAGCGCCTCGGCCTGATTGCGCGAAAACATGGAGATTTCGGCCGCGCGCCGCGCAATGCGCGGGTCGCGCGTCTGCCGAGCCAAATCCATGTAGGCTGGCTGCGCCACGCCCAGTGCGCCACGCTGCCCGGCCACTTCCGCCACCAGAAACTTGAACAGGATGTCTGGTGTGAGCGGCTGCTTGGGCAGCGCCGCCTCAGCCTTGGCTTTGGCGACCTTGGCCGCCTCCTCCGCCGCCGCGTCTGCAGCCGCCTGCTGCGCAGCTTGCGTCGCCACCGCATCGGGCTGCGTCGCTTTAACACTCGGCTGGGTGCATGCGGTCACCAGCAGCAGTGCGGCGTAAAGAGGAAGAAGTTTGAACTGCGTCATGCTGGATACCTTGCTAAAAGGGGTGGCGTGTGATGATTCTAAGCGTTCGGAGCCTGCCCGCAAGCCGCCGCGGCTATTGCGCACGCAGCGCCTCGATCGGGTCGAGCGCGGCGGCGCTGCGCGCGGGATAAAAACCAAAAAACACACCGATGAGGAAGGACACGCCGACCGCCATCAGTATCGAGGCCGGCGTCACCGCGACCGGCAGGCCCGCCAGGTTGCCAACCAGCCACGCCCCGCCGATGCCCAGCGCCAGACCGATGGCGCAGCCGATCAGCGACAGCGTCAGCGCCTCGATCAGGAACTGCCACAACACGTCGCGGCGGCGCGCGCCGATCGCCATGCGGATGCCGATTTCGCGGGTGCGCTCGGTCACCGACACCAGCATGATGTTCATGATGCCGATGCCGCCGACCACCAGCGAGATGGCAGCAATGGCGCCCAGCAACAGGCTCATGATGCGGGTGGTCGACGCTGCGGTTTCGGCCAGCGCGGTGAGATTGCGCACAGTGAAGTCGTCTTCCTGACCCGCGCCGATGCGATGGCGATTGCGCAGCAGTTCGTTGATGCCGGATTCCGCTGCCTCCATGCGCTTGTCCGACACCGCCTGCGCCATGACCATGCGGGCGCGATTGCGCATGCTACTGCTGAAGATTTTCTGCTGCGCGCTGGTGATCGGCACGATCACGGTATCGTCCTGGTCGCGCCCGTCCAGGCTCTGGCCCTTGGCCGCCAGCACGCCGATGACCTCGAACGGCGCCTGCCGGATGCGGATGATCTTGCCGATAGGATCCTCATCGCCGAACAACTCGCGCGCCACCACTGCACCGATCACCGCGACCCGTGCACCGCTGCGCACGTCGGCCTCGCTGAAGAAACCACCCGATGCCATGGGCCAGTTGCGCACCACGGCGTAATCGGGCGTGGTGCCGAAAACCGAGGTATTCCAGTTGAGGCCGCCATAGATCAGCTGGACCGTGCCGGGCGAAACCGGTGCTGCCGCCACGATATCGTCCAGCCCGCGTATGGCATCGGCATCACTGAAAGTGAGCGTGGGCGCCATGCCTCCGGCCACGCGCGCGCCACCGGCAGTGGTGGCGCCCGACATGATGATGAAAAGATTGCTGCCCATCGACTCGATCGAGCTGCGCACCATCGCCTGCGCACCCTGTCCGATTGCCAGCATGAGGATCACTGCCGCCACCCCGATGACCATGCCCAACATGGTGAGAAAGCTGCGCATGCGGTGGGTGACGAGCGCATGCCAGGCGGTCTCGAACAGGCTGGTGAAAATCATGCGGTCACCCCTGCCTGCGGGACATCTTCAACCACGAGGCCATCCTGAAAGCGGATACGACGGCGCGCATAAGCGGCGATGTCGGCTTCGTGGGTGACCAGCACCAGCGTAATGCCTTCGTCGCGGTTCAGCTGGCTGAAAAGGCCCATCACCTGGTGGCTGGTTTCGCTGTCGAGGTTGCCGGTCGGTTCGTCGGCAAAAATGATGCGCGGTCGCGTCGCCATTGCGCGCGCAATCGCCACCCGTTGCTGCTGGCCGCCCGACAGCTGCAGCGGCGTGTGATGCGAGCGCTCGCCCAGCCCGACCCGTTCGAGCACCGCCTGCGCCTGCTGGCGCCGCGCCTGGCGCCCCATGCCGGCGTACATCAGCGGCAACGCGACGTTGTCGAGCGAGGTCAGCTTGGGCAGCAGGTTGAAGCCCTGGAACACGAAGCCGATCTCGCGGTTGCGCAGCGCCGCCAGCTGGTCCGACGACATTCGGCTGACATCCATGCCGTCGAGGTGATAGCTGCCACGCGTGGGGCGATCCAGACAACCGAGCAGGTTCATGAACGTGCTTTTGCCCGAGCCCGAGGCGCCCATGATGGCAACGAATTCGCCCGTGGCAATGCTCAGGCTCACCCCGCGCAGCGCCTGAAACACGCCGGCGCCGGTGGGATAATCCTTTTCGAGATGGACTACCTCGATCAGCGGTTTCCCGGGTGTCGCCATCAGAACAGGCGTCCGCGCGGCATGCTGGCACTGTCCTGCTTGCCGGCCAGATCGGCCACGATGACCTCGTCACCCACTTTCAGCTTGCCGCTGACGATCTCGGTGTAGGCCTTGTCGCTGATCCCGGTTTTTACCGCCACCCGCAGCGGTTTACCGTCGACCAGCACATGCACCGCCGCGCCGCGCGGCTTGCCGCCCCCCTCGGTGCCGTTGTCTGGTTTCGGCCGGTAGCGCAGCGCGGCCGTCGGCACCCGCAGCACATCGGGGCGGGTTTCGACTTCGACGCGCAGATTGGCGGTCATCCCCGGCATCAGGGCCAGATCGGGGTTGGCGACATTGACCACCACGTTGTAGGTGACGACATTCTGCTCGGTCGTCGCGTTCAGCCGCACCTGTCTCACCGCGCCGCTATATTCCGCATCCGGAAAGGCGTCGACCAGAAACCTGACCGGCTGCCCCACCTTGACCTGCCCGATATCGGCTTCCGACACGGTGGAATCGATCTGCATCTGCGTCAGATCCTTGCCAATCAGGAACAGGGTCGGCGTCTGAAAGCTCGCCGCGACGGTCTGGCCAACGTCGACCTGGCGGTTGATGACGGTGCCGTCGACCGGTGAACGAATCACCGTAAAGCCGAGATTGGTCTGATCGCGTTTCACCTGCGCGCGCGCCACCCGCACCTGCGCCGCTGCCTGCGCGCGTGCGGCAAGCGCCTGGTCCAGCTCCTGGCGCGACACGTATTCCTGCTTGAACAGCCGCTGCATGCGCGCCGCACTGGCTTCAGCCAGTCCCAGCTGCGCCTGTGCGTTGGTCAGGTTGGCGGTGCTTTGCGCCAGCGCCGCCTGGAACAGGGCGGGATCGAGCTCGGCCAGAATCTGCCCGGCTTTCACCTGCTGGTTGAAGTCCGCTTCAATGCGGCGCACCGTGCCCGACACCTGGGTGCCGACGTTGACCAGCGTGACCGGGTTAAGCGTGCCATTGGCCGACACCTGGGCGCTGATTGCGCCACGCGCCACGGTCTCGGTGCGAAATTGCGGCGCGGCCGGTTTGCCGGTGCTGTTCCACCACCACCCTGCCGCCGCCACAACCAGCAGCAACAATATAATCCAGCCTGTCTTTTTCATTTCATGCTTTCCCGCTGCGCGGGCTCCATCCAGTCCCAGCTCAATTCGCCCATCGCCTGCGCCAGCTCAGCACGCGCCACACGCAGCCCCAGCCGCGTCTGCAACTGGGTGTAGCGCGCCTGCGCCAGACTGGCCTGCGCGCGCAGCACGTCGAGCAGAATGCCGAGCCCGGCCCGGTAGCGCCCCAGCGCCAGCCTTTCGGCGGCTGTCGCGCTTTCCACCAGATCAGTGCTGCGGCTGTCCGCCTCGGTCTCGCTCTTCAGTTTGTAATAGGCGCGCCATACGTCCAGCGCCACCTGATTGGCGACGCTGTCGCGATCCACGGCCGCCAGCTCAGCCTGGGTTTGCGCGGCAGCGACCTGATAGGTGTTGCGGTAACCGGTGAACAGCGGAATGGACAGATTGATTCCGAGGCTGGAGCTGTCGGTCGCCAGCGAATCAAAATCCTGCCGCCGAGCATTCACATAGGCCGACAATCGCGGCAGGCCATCGGCCCGGGCGCTGGTCACCCCGGCTTCGCGCGCCTGCAAGGTGGCTTCCGCCGCACGCAGCTCCGGCCGGCGGGTGCGCGCGGCCTCGATCAACGCATCCACCGCACTGCTCACATCCGGCGACTGGCTGAACGCCCACTCGTTATCCGCCACGCTGAAGTGGTTCTGGCTGGCATCACCCATCAAGGCGGCCAGCTCGCCCTGCAGACGCGCGGCCGTCCCTTCGGCACGGATGCGCTCGATCTGGCGCTGGGTATGAAGGGTTTTGGCCTGCAGGCGGTCGACTGGAATCGCGGTGCCTGCTTCCACCCGTGCTTCGGCGGCCTTGAATGCAGCAAGCGCCGATGCCTCTACCTCGCGCGCAGCGGTGATCGCGGCCTGCGCCGTCAGCAAATTGAAATAGGCGGTGACCGTTTGCAGATACAGCACGCGCACGGTGGCCTCATGGCTCGCTAGCGATGCCGCCAGCAAAGATTCAGCGGCGTTGCTGCGGGCATCGCGGCCACCGAAGTCATATAACAAGTATTGCGCCTCGATGCCGATTTGCCAGGTGGAGTAATCGTTCGGCGGCACGCTGTCGCCACTGCGCGCGAGACTGCTGTTGATTGACACCTCGGGCAGATAGGCGCTGTCCACCTGCCCGAGTTCGGCCGCGCGCAGCCGCGAGGCGAGCCAGGCGCTGCGCGTGGCGGGGTTAGCACACAGGGCGCGGTCCACTGCCTGGGCCAGCGAAATCGCGCCCGACAGCACGGCCGGATGGCAGGCCGCAGCCGGGCGCAAGTCGGCGGCAGGCGACGGCGACACGCGCGGAAACACCGCAAAGGGATCGGCAGCCGAAGCCGCGCCGCCAAAAACCATCACCAGCAGCAAGCAAAGTCGTGAATTCACAATATCAGGGCAACAGGAAAGCCGGGTTGAAAAGCGTTGCATAGAATCCCAGTGTATTGCTTAGGTTCCCTCCGCGAGCGAAACATTGTGTAAAACTGCCGCAATTTCATCCAACTCCTCTCGCCATGCCCGAATTGCCCGAAGTCGAAACCACCCGTCTGGGTCTCCAGCCGCGCCTGCAGGGACGCATGCTTGCGCGCATCGTGGTGCGCAACCCACGGCTGCGCTGGCCGGTGCCGGACGACCTGGAAATCAGGCTAAAAGGACTCACGCTGCATCAGCTCAAACGGCGTGGCAAATATCTGCTGTTCGACTTTGGAACGGTAACCCAGATCGTGCATCTGGGCATGTCGGGCAGCCTGCGCTTTGCCGAAGCCGATGAACCCGCCGCGCTGCACGACCATGTCGACTGGCTGTTTGACGACGGCACCCTGCTGCGGCTGCGCGACCCGCGTCGCTTTGGCGCCGTGCTGTGGACCGACGCGGTAAGCACTCACCCATTATTGGCGCATCTAGGGCCGGAACCACTCACGCCGGAATTCGATGCCGCCTATCTGTACGCGCAATGCCAGCGTCGTGGCGCTGCGATCAAACAGGTCATCATGGATGCGCAGACGGTGGTCGGCGTCGGCAACATTTACGCGTCCGAGTCGCTGTTCCATGCCGGCATTCGCCCCGCCACCGCCGCTCGGCGTTTGAGTCGCCCCGCCTGCGCGCGCCTCGTGGCGGCCATCAAGCAGGTGCTTACGGCGGCCATTGCTGCAGGTGGCAGTTCCTTGCGTGATTACGTCCACAGCAGCGGTGAACTCGGTTATTTTCAGCTTCAAACAAAGGTGTACGATCGCGCGGGGCTGCCCTGCAAAACCTGCGCCACGGCAATCCGGCGTATTGTGCAGGGCCAGCGCGCCACTTTCTATTGTCCGGTGTGCCAACGCTGACACCGCGCTGGACAATCAAGTTTGCCCTCTATCTGTCGTTAAATCAGGCGTGCTTTGGCTGAAGAATCACCCCTTATGACCTCCACCTCTCTGGTTGACGAATTCGAGCATTACAGCAGTTGGCGCGATGCCCTGTACGTGCGCGTCGAGGCGCTGCGTGACTGGCTCGACACACAGGAACTGGGCGATGCCGAATCCGAAACCCGGCTGGGCCAGTTGCTCGGCCGCCTGCAGGAAGACACGCTCAACGTTGCCTTTGTTGCGGAGTTTTCGCGCGGCAAATCCGAACTCATCAACGCCATATTCTTTTCGGATTACCGCCAGCGCGTGCTGCCTTCATCCGCCGGGCGCACCACGATGTGTCCCACCGAGCTCTATTACAGCCCCTTGCGCGGGCCTTCGCTGCGCCTGTTGCCGATCGAAACCAAAACCCAGCCAGGCAGCCTGGCTGATTTCAAGCTGGATGCGGCAGCCTGGACCGAGTTTCCGCTCAATCTCGATTCGGCCGATGACATGAGCGCTGCGCTGATGCGGCTGGCCGACACCCAGCGCGTCGACGCCGCCACTGCCGAAGCCTATGGCCTGATCGACCCCGAAGACGAAGAAACCGCCCGCCACCTGGCGCATGACGGCCATATCGAGATTCCGCGCTGGCGGCATGCCCTGATCAATTTTCCGCACCCGCTGCTCAAGCAGGGGCTGGTCATACTCGATACGCCGGGGCTGAACGCCATCGGCACCGAGCCGGAACTCACGCTCAGCATGCTGCCCAATGCCCATGCCGTCTTGTTCCTGCTCGCCGCCGACACGGGCGTGACCAAGTCGGACATCGAGATCTGGCACCATCACATTGCGCCGGTGGGTGGCGCAAGCCGCGCACGCCTGGCCGTGCTCAACAAGATTGACGGTCTGTGGGATGAGCTCAAAACCCAGGCTGAAATCGATGCCGAGATCGCCAGGCAAGCTGCCAGCAGCGCCGCGCTGCTCGACCTGCCGATCAACCAGATCTATCCGGTATCGGCGCAGAAAGCCCTGGTGGCAAAAGTGCGCGGAGACGCCGCGCTGCTGGCAAAAAGCCGCCTGCCCGAACTGGAAGCCGCGCTGACACTGGAACTCATCCCATGCAAGCAAGCCCTGGTCAGCGAATCATCCCAGCTTGTGATCGAAGACGTGGTGGTCAAAACCACGGAGTTGCTGGAAACCCGGCTGTCCGCGCTTCAGGATCAGGTTGACGAACTGGAAGGACTGCGTGGCAAGAACCGCGGCGTGATCCAGGGCATGATGACCAAGGCCAACGAAGACAAGCAACAGTTTGAGCGGGGTTTGCAGCAGTTCAATGCGCTGCGCAATGTATTCGCCTCCCAGGTGGACATTTTGCGTAGCCACCTGGGCATGCCCGCACTGAAAGTTGAAGTGAGCCGGGTGCGCCAGGCGATGGAAAAAAGCTATTTCAGCGCCGGCCTGCGCGAGGCCATGGGCCACTTCTTCCGGCAGGTTGACGGCAATCTGAACGCATCGAGCGCAGTCATCAAAGACATACGCGCCATGATGGATGCGATGTACCAAAAGTTCAGCGACGAACATGGCCTGGCCGCAGTCAGCCCGCCGGGCTACAGCCTGAGTAAATATCGCAAGGAAATGGTCCGGCTGGAACGGATTTTCGATGAGCGCTTCAACACCACCCTCAAAATGCTGACGGTTGGCCAGCGGCAGCTGACCACGCGCTTCTTTGAAACCCTGGCCAGCAAGGTGGTGCAGGTGTTCGAGCTGGCCAACAGCGAAACCGAAGCCTGGCTCAAGGCAACCATTTCACCGATGGAAACCCAGATACGCGAACATAAAACCCAACTGAAACGCCGTTTGGAAAGCGTCAGCCGCATTCATGCCGCGACCGAAACGCTGGACGACCGGATTGCCGAACTGGAAGCAACCCTTGGAACCGTGAGCGACCAGCTGGACAACCTGGCGCGTATCAACACGCGCATTACCGATGCGCTGGCCGATGACCGGGATGAGATGCGACGGGTCAAAACGGCCTGAGATGGGCTTGATTCCTTACTTGGCGGCAGTCAGGCGCAAAAATTTTGCCTGCAACTGCTCCTTGGTTTCGGAATAATCCGGGTTCAGCGGAATGCAGTCGACCGGGCATACTTCCACGCACTGCGGCGTATCAAAGTGGCCGACACATTCGGTACATTTGTTGGGGTCGATGATGTAAATCTCATCGCCCTGGGAAATGGCGTCATTGGGGCATTCGGGCAGACAGACGTCGCAATTGATGCATTCGTCCGTGATCATCATCGACATGGGATTCTCCGGGTCATATCAGCTTTTACTAATTTTCTCACTTAATCGCCGTGCCACCAATGGGTGGACAAAGGGTGCGACCTCACCACCCAGTTGAGCGATCTCGCGAATCATGCTGGCGGAGATGAACATATATTGATCCGACGGCGTGAGAAACAGGGTTTCGATGTCGGGCTTGAGATTGCGGTTCATTCCCGCCAGCTGAAATTCGTACTCGAAGTCGGACGCTGCGCGCAGTCCCCGCAGCACGGCAATCGCCCCCTGCTCGGCGACAAAATCGATCAGCAAGCCGGAAAAACCCTCCACCCGGACCTTGGGCACGTCGGCCAGGACTTCGCGCGTCATCGCCACGCGCTCGTCCATATCGAAAAAAGGCCGCTTGTTGCGCGATTCGGCCACCGCAACGACAACGTGATCGAACAGCCGCACCGCACGTCGTACCAGATCCTCGTGGCCGCGGGTGATGGGATCGAACGTACCGGGATACACAGCAGTCAACATGGTTTACTCCTTGATCAGCAGCGCAAAATGCGAGCGCCCTGCACGCCCGCTGCGCAGGAGGACAAGTCCGGGCGGCGCGACCACCGGCCTGGCCTGCTCGATGTAGACGCGGCCACCCGGTTTCAGGTGGGCGTCCAGTTCGGGCAGCACGGTTGCGGCCAGCCCGCTGTCGAACGGGGGATCAACAAAAATCAGGTCGAAGCTCTCGCGGCTGTTTGCCAGCCAGGCCAGCGCATCCACGCGCAGGATATCGAGCTGGTTTGCCCCAAGCATGGCGCGGTTGGCTTCCAGCGCGCGGATGGCCTTGGCGTCACGCTCGATCATGACGACCCGCGCCGCGCCGCGCGAGGCGGCTTCGAATCCGAGTGCGCCGCTGCCCGCGAACAGATCCAGGCAGATCCAGCCCGGCAGATCCTGTCCCAGCCAGTTGAACAGGGTTTCACGCACGCGATCAGGCGTCGGGCGCAGCCCGTCTGCATCGGGAAAATCCAGCAAACGGCGGCGGTACTGGCCGCCGATGATGCGCACCCGATTCGCAACCCCGTGCGCCCGGTTAGGCGCGGCGCGTTTAGCGAGCACCCTCAGCCCCCACCACCACGACCACCAGTTTGTCGGCGTCCAGCCGGCGGGCGAACGCCTGCTTCACCGCCGCCACGTCCACCGCACTAACCTTGTTGACCCAGGTATCGAGGTAATCCAGCGGCAAGTTGAAAAAACCGATCACCGCCAGGTAGTCGAGGATTTTCCGGTTGCTGTCGATGCGCAACGGAAAGCCGCCGGTCAGGTTGGCCTTGGCCTGCGTCAGCTCGGCCTCGCTGGGGCCTTCGGCGATGAACTGCCGCAGCGTGTCCTTGGCCACCTTGAGCGCGGCGTCCGTCTGCTCGAGCTTGGTCTGCAAGCCCAACTGGAACGGCCCTGCCTCCTGCATCGGGATGAAATAGCTGTAGGCGCTGTAGGCATAGCCGCGCTTGTCGCGCACTTCCTTCATCAGCCGCGAATCGAAGCCGCCGCCACCCAGCACATAGTTACCGACAAACAGCGGGAAGAAATCGGGATCGCCACGCGCCATGCCCAGCGCCCCAACCAGCACATGGCTTTGCGTGGACGGATGGGCAATGCGTGCAGCGGAGACCGGCGCCGGGGCGGGTTTCGGCAGTTCAGCCACCCGCGCTGCCTTCGACAAGCCTGCCGCCAGTCGCGCCGCGATCGCCTCGGCTTCGGCGCGGCTGATGTCGCCCATCAGCGCAATCACGGCATTGGGCGCGCTGTAGTGCGCGCGATAAAAAGCCTGCAGATCGCCGCGCGTCAACTTTTCGATCGCAGCAGGGTCGCCCGACGGATCGTGCGCGTACGGATGCGTGCCATACAGCGCGCGATAAAACGCCTTCTCGGCAACCGTTCCGGGATCGGCCTCGGCCTCACGAATGCCCGAAATCAGGCGTTGCTTTTCGCGCTTGATAATGGCCTGCGGAAATTCGGGCTGTTGCAGCACCCGCGCCAGCATGTCCAGCGCAGCGGTTTTTTCTGCGTTGGACGACAGCGTGCGCAGGGTGACGCCGGCGCGGTCATGGTCAAACGTACCGCCCATTTCCGCGCCGACATCGGCCAGACGGTGCGCAATCGTGGAATCGGACAAGCCGCCTGCGCCCTGATTGAGCATACCGTGCGTCAACCGGGCCAGCCCCGGTTTTCCCGCCGGGTCGCGCACACTGCCGCCCGGGAAATCAACTGAAATATCCAGCATCGGCAGCTCATGGCTTTCGACGAAATACACCCGCGCGCCCTGCGGCGTTTGCCAGTTCTGGATGGTGAGCGCAGCCTGCGCCGACAGCGGCAGGCTCAACACCAGGACGCTCACAAAATGTTTAATTGACATGACGCACTCCCGGCACTGCTGTGCGGCGCGCCTGCGGTTTCAAGGTTTGCGGATCGAGCTCGGCCACGCTCAGTTGATCGTCTTTCAGCCATTGCTGCGCGGCCGCCTGCACGTCCCGGGCGGTTACCGCCCGCAGTTTGTCGACCCGGCGTGCCAGTGCCTCGGGCGGCAATCCGGCGATGGCGTATTCGCCGAGTTGCATCGCCTGATAGAACAGCGAATCGCGCTGGTAGACGTCAGCCGCAATGACTTGTGCCTTGACCCGGGCGAGCTCGGCTGCGCTGATGCCTTCGCGCTGGACCCGTTCGAGCTCACTGCGAATGGCTTGCTCCAGCATGGCAACCGATTTCCCCGGTGCAGGCGTCGCATCGATCATGAACATGCCCGGCCCGCGTGAAACCGGGTCGTAACCGGCGCTCGCGTTTACCGCGACCTGGCGGGTTTTGACCAGCGATTTTTGCAAGCGCGCCGAATCGTTACCCGACAGCACGCCGGCCAGTATCTGCAGCGCGTACGGCGCGGTGTCTTTCTGCCAGTCCTTCAACACCGGGGCATGCCAGGCCATCAACAGATAGGGCAGCTGCGCCGGCGCCTTGACCACGATGCGTTTGTCGCCGATCTGCACCGGTTCAAGCTGTGGCTTGCGCTCAGGCAACGCACGCGCAGGCACGCCACCGAAATATTTCTTCGCCAGCGCCACCACTGCGTCGGCCTGCACATCACCCGCCACCACCAGCGTGGCGTTGTTCGGCGCGTACCAGCGCGCGTACCAGTCGCGCGCATCCTGCCCCGTCATGTTCTGCAAATCGTCCATCCAGCCGATGATGGGACGGCGATAAGGATGCGTCTGATATGCGCTCGCCATCAGGCGTTCGTACACCACCGATTGCGGCTGGTCGTCGGTGCGCAACCGGCGCTCTTCCATCACCACCTGGATTTCCTTGGCGAACAACTCGTCGCTGATCACCAGATTCGTCATGCGGTCGGCCTCCAGCTGCATCGCCAGCTCCAGCCGGTCTTTCTGCATTTGCTGGAAATAGGCAGTGTGGTCGCGACTGGTGAACGCATTCTCGCGCCCCCCCGCCGCCGCGATTTTTTTCGAAAACTCGCCTGGCGGCACGGCCTGGGTGCCTTTGAACATCATGTGCTCGAGCACGTGCGCCACCCCAGTGGTGCCATTGAATTCATCCATCGATCCGGCGCGATACCACACCTGCGACACCATCACCGGCGCACGATGATCTTCCTGCACGATCACCCGCATGCCGTTGTCCAGCGTGACATCCGTCACCGCTGCCTGGGCGCTGCCCACCGCAAGCGCCAGTACGATTCCCCACATGCTCCGCATGTCCACACCTCTAATTGAATGAGCCCGAATAATAAGCCGTAGCCGAATGATAAGATTAGGCGTTCGTCAAACAGCCATGCTGACTGCCTTCATCCGTGTTTAGTTTCTTCAAAAAATCCAAACCTGCCCCCCCGCCGGAAGTGACGGCGACGGATCAGCTCACGCCCGAACCGCTTGCGCCTGAACCGGCCACGCCTGAACCCTCAACGCCCGCCCCCCTCGCACCTGCGATTCAGGCCGCGCCAGCCGTTCAGGCAGATGACGCAGCGCCTGTCCGTCCGGGCTGGGCGCAGCGTCTCAAGCAGGGACTGGCCAAAACTCGTGAGCGGCTGGGCGGCCAGCTGTCCAGCCTGTTCGGTGTCGGACGCAAAATTGACGCCGAGTTATACGAAGAGCTTGAGACCATCCTCATTACCGCTGATGTCGGCGTCGATGCCACGCAAGCCCTGCTCGACAGGCTGCAGAAACAGGTGCGGCGCGAAGGACTGACCGAAGCGTCCGATTTGCAGGCTGCGCTGAAGCAGGCGCTGATTGACCTGCTGCTGCCGTTGCAGGCCCCCCTCACCATCACGCGGGAGCAGCCGTTCATCGTCATGCTGGCGGGCGTCAACGGTGCCGGCAAAACCACCACCATCGGCAAGCTCGCCAAGCTGTATCAGTCGCAAGGCCTGTCGGTACTGCTGGCGGCGGGCGACACTTTCCGCGCTGCTGCACGCGAACAATTGCAGGTTTGGGGCGAGCGCAACAACGTCACCGTGGTGAGCCAGGACAAAGGCGATTCCGCCGCAGTGATTTTCGACGCCATCCAGGCCGCGCGCGCGCGCAACATCGACGTCGTGCTGGCCGACACCGCCGGTCGTCTGCCGACCCAACTGCATTTGATGGAAGAAATCAAGAAGGTCAAACGCGTAATCGAAAAAACCGCGCCCGGCGCGCCGCACGAAGTGCTGCTGGTGCTCGACGCCAACACCGGGCAAAACGCAGTCATGCAGGTCAAAGCCTTCGACGATGCCTTGAACGTGACCGGGCTGGTGCTGACCAAGCTCGACGGCACCGCCAAGGGCGGCGCAATTGCCGCCATCGCCCAGGCCCGCCCCATCCCGGTGCGCTACATTGGCGTCGGTGAAACCCTGGATGACTTGCGACCATTCGATGCACGCGAGTTTGTCGAGGCGGTATTCACGGCATGATCAGCTTCAGCCAGGTCAGCAAACGCTACCCCGGTGGCCACGAAGCCTTGTCCAGCGTCAATCTCGCCATCGAGAAGGGCGAACTGGTGTTCCTCACCGGCCATTCAGGTGCGGGCAAGTCCACCCTGCTCAAACTCATTGCGGCCATCGAGCGCCCCACCAGCGGCGTCGTGTCGGTCAACGGACAAAACATCAGCCGCCTGTCGCAGCGCGCGGTGCCCTATCTGCGCCGCAACATCGGCCTGGTGTTCCAGGACCACAAGCTGTTGTTCGACCGCAGTGTGATCGAAAACGTGGTGTTGCCGCTCGACATCGCAGGCTTTGAACGCCGCGAAGCACTGAAGCGCGCACGCGCTGTGATCGACAAAGTCGGCTTGTTGAACCGCGAAAAGTCCAACCCGGTCAGCCTGTCGGGCGGCGAGCAGCAGCGACTGTGCATCGCCCGTGCGCTGGTCTCCCGTCCAGCCCTGCTGCTGGCGGACGAGCCGACCGGCAACCTCGACGCCGGCTACGCTGCCGACATCATGGCGATGTTTCGCGACTTCCATCAAGTCGGCACCACGCTGGTGATCGCCACCCACGACGACCGTGCCATTTCCGCACTGGGCGGCCGCACCCTGCATCTCGACCACGGAAAAATAACGGAGACTGCGGCATGAAGCATTGGCTGCGTCACCAGAAACACGCGCTCACCACTGCGCTGCGCCGCCTGCTGTCGCAACCGGTGGTCACCCTGCTCACTGCGCTGGCGATGGGTGTTGCAATCAGCCTGCCCAGCGCGCTGTATCTTATGCTGGGCAATCTTAACCGGCTGGCGGGCGACCTGCCCGCGCAGCCGGAAATCAGCCTGTATCTCGCCGCCGATGTCACGCCCTCGCAAAAAGGCCTGATTGCGGCTCGCCTCAAGCAAACCGACATCGCCCAGGCACGCCACATCCCGAAGGAGCAAGCGCTCACCGTGCTCAGCGTCTCCCAGGACTTGGCCGACATAACTGCAGGGCTCAGCGAAAACCCGCTGCCGGACGCTTGGGTCGTCCGGCCGCAGGCCACCACACCCGAAGCGCTCACGCACCTGGCCAGCGAACTCGGAAAGTTTCCGGGCGTCGCAGAAACCCAGCTCGACAGCCAATGGATCGAACGCCTGCAAGCCGCGCTCGCCATCGGACGCACCGGGGTGTGGTTGCTGGGTGGACTGTTTGCCATCGCGCTCATGGCTATCTCGAGCAATGCCATCCGCGCCCGGGTGTTGACGCGCCGCGACGAAATTCATGTAAGTCGCCTGATCGGGGCAACCAATCGCTATATCCGGCGCCCCTTTCTGTATCTGGGCGCCCTGCAAGGATTGTTGGGCGGCCTCGCTGCGGGCGGCGTGCTGGCGCTGGCAGGTGGCATGTTGCGCGCACCGGTCGCTCACCTGTCCAGCCTGTATGGGGCAAGTTTTCAACTGCTGCCGCCTACTGGCCCCGAGATCGCGATTGTGCTGGCCATCACGACCGCGACCGGCTGGCTGGGCGCCTGGATCGCGGTGACACGCACGCTGCATCAAACAGCCTCGCCGCGCTGACGGTTTCCCACGCGCCAAGGGAACTCGGCACTGATTTAGCACTCATTAGACGCGAGTGCTAATATAGTTATATAGGAGGGAAAGCAACCATGAATCAATCCATGTCATTATCTATACCCTCGGCGTATAGCCAGGAAAGTTATATCCAGACGGTTAACCGCTACCCCATGCTCAGCTTGGAAGAAGAGCAGCGTTTGGCGCGTGCCTGGCACGATAAAGAAGATGTTGAAGCGGCTCGCCAATTGGTGGTGTCACACCTGCGCGTAGTAGTGAGCGTGGCCCGGCATTATCTCGGTTACGGCTTGCCGCATGCCGACCTCATCCAGGAAGGCAATGTTGGCCTGATGAAGGCTGTCAAGCGGTTCGACCCTGATCGCGGCGTACGCTTGGTGTCGTTCGCTTTGCACTGGATCCGTGCAGAAATTCATGAATACGTCCTGAAAAACTGGCGTCTGGTCAAAGTGGCCACCACCAAGTCACAGCGCAAACTGTTCTTCAACCTGCGTAGCCTGAAGCAGTCGCTCAACAGCATGACGCTACAGGAAGCCGACGCAATGGCGCGCGAGCTCAACGTCAGCCGCAAGGACGTGCTGGAAATGGAAACCCGGATGTCTGGCCACGATGTCTCAATCGACCCCACTTTTGATGACGGGGAAGAGGGCTACAGCCCGTTGGCCTACCTAGCAAGCCCCGACGAAAATCCCGCACAGTTGCTCGAACGCGAGCAAACCGAACGCCTGCGCCATACGGGTCTGGTTGCCGCACTCGAAAACCTGGATGACCGCAGTCGCCATATCATCAAGGCGCGCTGGCTGACCGAAGGCGAGGCTGCCACCCTGCACGAACTGGCAGCAGAGTACGGCGTATCGGCTGAACGTATCCGCCAGATAGAAGCGCGCGCGCTACAGAAAATGCGCGCAGTGATCCCGGCATAAGCACACAGCTGGTCCAATAAAAAAGCCCCCGCCACTCCTTTGAGTGGCGGGGGCTTTTTTATTGGACCTTAACGCTTACCGGTCAGAAAAACGAAGCAATCAGAACAGAAAGAACGCTGATCCATGCCCAAGCAATCAGGCCTACCACCAGCACCATCGGAAAATTCTGGAAGGTCATCAGTTGTTTCATGTCGCACACTCCAATCTAAGTTGAGATATTTTAATTTACTTGTCTTTGACGCTCAAGTGGCGTGTTGGCAATAAAGGATCATCGTCGTCCATCAAAATGCGCTCAGCCGGACCTTCCATGTCGTCAAACTGGCCACTTTTGATTGACCAGAACACGCCCACGACGATCAACAACACGAACAGCCCGGAGAGCAGGAAAAGAAAACCCATGATGCCGTTCATGAGGCAGCCAGTTCCTGAATGTGGTGGTAGTGCAACTTGCCGTTCTGCATCAATCGCGTTTCGATCAGCCAGCGCCCGGTAGGCGGCAGCGGCAGCACCCCCGTATAGACACCGGCCTCGACCGCATCCAGCGGCAGGATCAATACGGGCTCTGCCACCCCCGCACGCAGCAGGCGAATTTCCGCAGCCACCCGCTCAACCGGCAAACCGGTGCGATCCTTGACGCGAACCTGAATCAGGTTCGCTTTGCCAAGGCCGTCGAGCCCGGACACGTCAACCTGCCAACCCAGCTGCGACTCTCGGTGCGTCTCGCTCAGTTCCGAAGACACCGCTTTGGCCGCATTTTCTCCATGCGGCACCACTCCGGAAAACCCACTGTAAACCGCACCGCCCTCGCTTCCCAGCCACCACTGTGCGAGCGGCTCGGGCAGACCTTTGGTTGCGATTTGCAATAGCGCCGCATTGAGGAACGCCAGACCGATAAAAAAGGTGATCAGCAGTTTTGGCGCCCAATGCAGCTTTTCTCCACCACGCCGCCTAAATTGCGTCATGGCAAACAACACCAGCGCCGTCGCGGAAAAGACGGAGATGTGCATGGCCACCACATCGAGCCCGGGCCAGCGCCCAATAATGAGGACAAAATAGCCCATCAGCGGAATGACCGCTGCCAGAACGGCACGCAACATCGGCGGCACACTGCGGATCAACCCGCCGATGGCGTACAGCGCGAGAACGGCAATCATGCCGCCAAACAGGGTAACGATCGTTGTCATGGAAGCAGGCTCGGTTTGTCGAAACGGACCACTTCTGCGCGCGCTTCCGCAGGTTTGCCCTTGGGCGTGATGAGTATTTCGAATTGCTGGGTTTTTGCAGCCAGCGCGGGCGGCAAGCGCACGCTGGCTTGCACCAAGCCGCTATGGCCAGGCTTGATGGTGATTTCACGGAAATGGGCCAGATCAAGCGCTGACGCGGGAATGCCGCGCGCAGTGATCGTGTAGACCTGATCCTCAGCCGCCTTGTTGGTAATGCGGATTTGATAGCGGTTACGGATATCGCCATTCGACAGCACAACATAGAGCGGCTGACGGACCTGACTGACGGCACGGTCAAAGTTGCCACGCGTGCTGATGCTGTAGACGAGATAAGCGCTCATCAACAGCAGCGCCACGCCATACCCTATTATTTTTAGCCGCTTCCACTCCAGCCGAGGAGGCGCTGGCGTGGGGGAAGCCAGGTTCTTCTCTGAATCGTAACGAATGAGCCCCCGCGGGAAGCCGAATGAATCCATGATCGTGTCACAGGCATCAATACATAGGCCGCAGGAAATACATTTGTATTGCAGGCCATCCCGGATATCGATACCCGCGGGGCAGACCTGTACGCACAGGCCGCAATCGATACAATCCCCCAGGCCTTGTTCATGCCGCTCTGCGAGCGCACGCTCTCCCGAGTTGCGGTTAACGCGCCGACGTTCCTGAACCACCGTTGCCTGGGCGCGTTCACGCCCGCGACGTTCCACCACGATGCCTCGGCCAGCACGCACGCTTGCTCGCCCATGTGTATTTTCGCCGCGCGCAGCATCGTAGTGCACAGCAAGCGTTTCGGGTTCGTACATCACGCTCTGAAAGCGGCCATACGGGCAAATGTAGGTACATATTTGTTCCCGCATCAGACCGGCAGCCGCATAGGTCGCCAGCGTAAGCGCCGATACCGTGATGTACGCTGCTGCGGCTGCCTGACCAGTAAAGAAATCCACCACCAGTTGCGGCGCGTAGGCAAAATAGGCCGCAAAAGTGAGTCCCGTCCAGAACGAAGCCAGCAACCATGCTGCGTGCGTACTGCCGATCTTGAGCAGCTTTTCACGATTCCACGGTTGGCGGTAAAGCCGCACCCGCGCGGGGCGCTCTCCCTGTATTCTTGATTCAATCCAGATGAAAAAATCGGTCCACAGCGTCTGAAAGCAAAAGTAGCCACAAAACGCGCGGCCGACCAAGCCAGTGACGAAGAACAACAGGATCGCTGCGATAAATAACAGCAGTGCCAGCCAGATGACATCCTGCGGATAAACCGTTAATCCGAAAATCAGAAAGCGTCGACCCATGACGTCGAACAGCACGGCTTGCGCCGGCGCATCCAGTCGCGACCAGGGTACCCATGGCAACAGGAAATAAATGGCATACGCCAGCACCAGAACCGAGGTCTTGAACCGTCGGAATCGCCCCTTCACTGATCGAGTGAAAATCGGGATGCGCTTCTGGTAGAGCCCGAGCTGGTCTTCTAAGCCTGTTTGCATGGTGAGGTCATTGGATAAGTGGGAAGCAAAAGCCCCCGAAAACGGGGGCTTTTGCTTGAATCAATCGAGCGGCTTACACCCCGCCGCCCAGATCATGAACGTAGACCGTCAAAACCTTGATTTGTTCCGGTGACAAACGTCCGGCCCACGCTGGCATCACTCCTTTGCTCAAGCCTCCGGCAATGACGGTACGAATCGCTGCGACCTTGCCTTCCCCTGAAGGGGCTGCCGCCACGCCGGCCCACAACCAGATGCCGTCAGTCAGGTTGGGCGCGCCGATTTCCTTGCGGCCCTTTGCATCCACCCCATGACAGTAATAACAAGCGGCAGTCTCATTGTGGAACAGAACATCACCTGCTTTAGCTTCGGCTGCATCATGCTCAAGACCGGAAAGGCTCGCCACATAATTGGCCAGCTGATCGATCTGTCCGCCAGACAGCACTTCGCTGAAACTCGGCATATATCCCCGCCGACCGCCCATCAGGGTCTGATGAATCTTTTCGTATGAGCCGCCATACAGCCAGTCGTCATCGGTCAGATTGGGGAAGAAGCCAACCACGCCCTGGCCACCTGACTGGTGGCAGGCTGCGCAGTTATCCGCGAACAAGGCCTTTCCCGAGGACAGAATAAACGCGGTGACTTCCGGATCCCGAGAGATCTGTTCATAAGACATCGAGTTGACTTTGTCGAAATAGGGCTTTTGTGCGACCGCCGCCTTGTTCATGTCTTCCAGATAAAGCGCACGGGTGTTCCAGCTATGCGTTTTGGTCTCGCCCGCGCTATTGACGTAAGTGATATCCGACAAACCACCAATCCAGCCCTTACCAAACGGCCATGAGGGATAGATGGTCCAGTAAACGATGGCGAAGATAAACGTTGCATAAAACGTGTAGACCCACCACACCGGCAACGGGTTGTTGTATTCCTGCAGATCACCGTCCCAGGCATGGCCCGTTGTTTGCACGGTTTGAGATTGTAGTTTTTGCTCGCTCATTGCTTGTCCTTCGTGTCTTTTTGATCGCCTAGACTCTTTTCATCCTGCTGCTCATCCAGAAACGGAATGTTGCGGTAGGTCTCGAGCCGCTTGCCACGGTTTTTACTGCCGTAAACGTAAAGCAGAATGCTGACGAAGGTGACGAAAAATATAATCAGCGCCACAGGCTTGGTGTTTTCAGGTTTTGAAAACCACATCAACCATTCCATGTTCAGACTCCCTGCCGCTTACGATCAGCGGTCATTGACGAAAGCATCGTCGTCGTATTTGCTGAAATCAACCATGGTGCCCAGCACTTGCAAGTAAGCCACCAGCGCATCCATCTCGGAAACACCTGAACGATCACCGTCATAGTTGCCAAAGTTCGCCTGCTCGAGCAGATTCTTTTGCGCATCAGGAATGTGCAACAACGGTGCAACCGTTTCGCCAAACTTGACGACGTTGGCCTTGTATTCTTCCTGGGTCAGCGAATACGGCACGCCTACTTTGCGCAATGCTTTCATGCGATCAGCCGTGTCCGAAATATCCAGCTGCGTCGACAGCAGCCAGGGATAATTCGGCATCACCGACTCGGGCACCATCGAACGCGGTGCAACCAGATGCTGAACCTGCCATTCGTTTGAGTATTTACCGCCTACTCGCGCAAGATCGGGGCCGGTACGTTTGGACCCCCACTGGAACGGATGATCATATTGCGACTCCGCAGCCAGTGAATAATGACCATAACGCAGCTTCTCGTCGCGGAATGGGCGAATCATCTGGGAATGACACAAGTAGCAGCCCTCGCGCTGATAAATGTCACGGCCGCGCTGCTCAAGCGGGGTATAGGGGCGCACGCCTTCGACTTTTTCGATGGTTTTATCGATAAAGAACAAGGGTGCGATTTCCACCAGACCACCCACGCTGATGGCAAGCATGGTCAGCACGGCCATCAGGCCGATGTTGGTTTCAATCCATTCGTGTTTGAAGTTGAAGTTCATTATCTAATTTCCTGAATCAGGCACGCGCCAACTTTGCGGCCAATTTGGCTTCCAGCACGGCGTTCTCCAGCTTGGACTGGCGAATAGTCATGAGCGAGTTGAACAGCATCAGTACCGCACCGGTAAAGAAGAACATGCCACCGATCGCACGCATCGCGTAGAAAGGCATCATTGCGGCAACCGATTCGGCAAACGAGTACTGCAGGTTGCCGAATTCGTCGAACGAACGCCACATCAAGCCCTGAGTGATACCGGAAATCCACATCGCAACGATGTACAGCACGATGCCGATGGTGGCCAGCCAGAAGTGCCATTCGATCAGCTTCTGGCTATACATCTTGGTATCCCACAACTTCGGAATCATGTGATACAGCGAGCCGAACGAAATCATCGCCACCCAGCCCAAAGCGCCCGAATGCACGTGGCCCACTGTCCAGTCGGTGTAATGCGACAGTGCGTTGACTTCCTTCAGCGACATCATCGGGCCTTCGAAAGTCGACATGCCGTAAAACGACAGCGCAACAATCATGAAGCGCATGATCGGATCGGTACGCAATTTGTCCCAGGCACCCGACAGGGTCATGATGCCGTTGATCATGCCGCCCCAGGAGGGCATCAGCAGCAGGATGGAGAAGGCAGCGGCCAGCGATGAGGTCCAGTCCGGCAACGCAGTCCAGTGCAGGTGGTGCGCGCCGACCCACATGTACATGAAGCCCAGCGCCCAGAAGTGAACGATCGACAGACGATACGAATAAATCGGGCGGCCGGCCTGTTTCGGCACGAAGTAATACATCATGCCGAGGAAGGCTGCGGTCAGGAAGAAACCCACCGCATTGTGGCCGTACCACCACTGCGTCATCGCGTCCTGGGTGCCGGCGAACAGGCTGTAGGACTTCATCGAGAACAGGTCGATGGGCATCGCCAGGTTGTTGAAAGTATGCAACAGGGCGGTAGCCAGGATGAATGCAAGATAGAACCAGTTGGCCACGTAGATATGCGGCTGCTTGCGACGCATGATGGTGCCAACGAACAAAATCAGGTAGGTCACCCACACCACCTCGATCAGGATGTCGATCGGCCATTCCATCTCAGCGTACTCGCGCGACTGGGTGTAGCCGAGAACGTAGCTGATGTCCGCAAGAACAATGATTGCCATCCAGCCCCAGAAGGTGAAGCTGGCCATGCCATCCGAAATCAGTCGGGTCTGGCAGGTGCGCTGCACGACGTAGTAGGAGGTGGCAAACAGCGCCGAGCCGCCGAATCCGAAAATCACCGAGGTGGTGTGAACCGGACGGAAGCGGCCAAACGAAAAGTAAGGGCTGTCAAAATTAAGAAACGGCCATGCCAGCTCTGAAGCGATATACACGCCGACGAACATGCCAATGACCGCCCAAACAAGCGACATTACGGCGAACTTTTTAACAATATCAAAATTGTATTGTTCCGCCCCGGAATAGGTTGTTACCGCCATCGACCGCTCCTGTTAGACCAAAATAGCGCGACATAATGTCGCGCCTTAAACAGCATATGCTTATATTAATAAACTGCAGGATTATATGACAGCCCGCGCGCCTGCCGCAAGGAACCAAAGCGACTCAACGTGTATCTATAAGGGTTTTGAGATCGCGGGCGATCAGATCCGGGCTACTGCCGTAGGGCACCAGTAAACGTAAACGTCCCTCAGCATCATAGACATACGTTCCGGCGCTGTGATCAATCAAATAGTTGTCGGCACCTTTAACCGATGTCTTTTGATAGACGACTTTGTACTCCTGCGCCAAGGCTTTGAGGCTGACAGCATCGGTCGTCATCCCCAGAAACCGGGAATCAAAGGCCGGCACAAAAATCTTGAGCAACTCGGGCGTATCTCGCTGAGGATCGACGGTCACAAAAAGAACCTGCACCTGATCTGCCAATGGGCCGAGCTGTTTCAATGCTGCAGCAAAATCCGCCAGGGTCGTGGGGCAGACATCGGGGCAATGGGTATACCCAAAAAAGATGGCGACAATTTTGCCTTTGAAGCTCGCCAGGGTGCGTGGTTGCCCGTTATGGTCGGTCAACTTGAAATCACGCGCAAAGTTCGCACCCGTAATATCAGTCGCCTGAAATACAGGCACTTCTGGCGCCGGCTTGCACGCTGCCAGCGCTAGCGCCAAAACGGCAGCGATCATGAATTTCATGGCGCGAGTTGCTCAAACAGCATGCCTGGAACATCCGCCAAACGGTATTTACCCGTCTCCACGGCCTTTGCCAGCTTTTCCAGCGTCGTTTCCTGCAGCAGGTCGATAATTTTCTTCTTGACGGGGATCCAGCGGAAATGCAGGGGGCAGGCTGTTTCATCGCTACATTTTTTCAACCCCAGCAAGCAGCTTTCGGTGAACGCAGGTCCCTCAGTCAGCAGCAGAATTTGCATGAGCGTGATTTTATCGCCGCCTTCACGCAAGCAAAAACCGCCCAGACGTCCCCGGAATGAAACCAGCAGATTGCCTTTGGCGAGGCTTTGCAGAATTTTGGCCAGATAGGGCGCGGGAACGCCGAGCTGGCTGGCGATGTCCTTATTAAGCACGGGCGCGGCCGCAGGTTGGGTCGCCATATAGATCAGCGCCTGCACGGCATATTGACTGGTGCGGGAGAGAAGCATCTCGTGCCCTTGGGTTTTAAGTGGGCACAATATAAAACAATCCTGTCTGAATATCTACAAAAAGGATTTATTTACCTTACAAATCAAACCGGTATTGACAAATAATGGTCCACCAGCATGATGGCAAACAACGCACTCAAATACCAGATGGAATAACGGAAGGTCTCCCGGGCCAGCGCATCGCTGTAATGACGATAGAGCCGCCAGCTGTACGCCATGAACCCGCCGCCCAGCAGAACCGCGCCTGCCAGGTATATCCAGCCCCCCATCCCGGTGCCGACCGGGAGCAAGCTGACAGCAAACAACAACATGGTATAGAGCAGCAGATGCAAGCGGGTATACGCTTCACCATGCGTCACCGGCAGCATCGGCAATCCGGCCTTGGCGTATTCGTCCCGCCGGTAAAGCGCCAGCGCCCAGAAGTGCGGCGGCGTCCAGGCAAAAATGATCAGAAACAGCAGCAGCGCATCGTGATGCACTTCGCCGGTGGCCGCTGCCCAGCCAAGCACCGGTGGCATCGCGCCGGAAGCGCCGCCGATAACGATATTTTGTGGCGTGGCCGGCTTGAGGATGGCGGTGTAAATCACCGCATAGCCAACAAATGTGGCCAGCGTCAGCCACATAGTGAGCGAATTCACAAAAACGTTCAGCAGGGTCAGGCCGATACCGCCGACCACACCGGAAAACACCAGGGTTTGGGTGTTGGTAAGTTCGCCACGGGGCAAGGGGCGCGCACGCGTGCGTGCCATGACAGCGTCGATTTTCTGCTCAATCAGGCAATTAAACGCCGCCGCCGCCGCCGCTACCAGCGCGATGCCAAGCGTGCCGGCCCACAGCACGTTCCAGGCTGGCACGCCCGGAACGGCGAGAAACATGCCGATTACCGCAGTAAATACGATCAGGCTGACCACCCGCAATTTGCACAGCGCCAGAAACTGCTGGCAACGGCAGGTTGCACTCTCGATCATCAAGGATTCCATGCTTATCTCCTGCGCACTTTGAAGTTCAGCCACACCAGACTTGCCAGCAACAGTGCTGCGCCGGTGTTATGCGCCACAGCCACGGCCAGCGGCAAACTGAACAAAATGTTGCTGATACCCAGCGAAACTTGCAGCGTCAACAGGCCGGCGATGACCAAGCCCATACCGGCGTAGCCCGGTGTACGCAGTACACGCACCGCCAGCCAGCCCAGATACAGGGCAAGCACCAGCGCCATCAACCGATGTGTCCAGTGAATGGCGGTCAGCGCCGTCAGCGGCAACAGTTCGCCGGTAGCGGTTTCGCCCAACTCGCGGTGCAGGGTGAAGCCGTGCTCAAAATCCATGACCGGCACCCACCCCCCCTGGCACAAGGGAAAATCCGTACAGGCCAAAGCGGCGTAGTTGGTGCTCACCCAGCCCCCCAGGGCAATCTGGACCACAACCAACGCCAGCCCTAATCCTGCGCCGCGGCGCAGATGATCCACGCTCGCAAAGTAGGCATAGCTGGCCTGTCCACGTTCGCGCAACCACAACCACAACAAGAGCGAGAGCGTGGCCATGCCGCCCAGCAAGTGGGCGCTTACGACTAGCGGCTTGAGCAATTGTGTAACCGTCCACATCCCCAGCAGCGCCTGGAACACGATCAGGCCCAACAACAACAGCGGCAGCCCCGGGCCGCCATTGGTCTCGCGGCGCCCGCGCCAGGCCAGCAAGGTTATTGCCAGCACCAACACGCCCAGGGTCCCGGCAAAATAGCGATGCACCATTTCCTTCCACGCTTTGGCATGCGATACCGGGCCATCTGGACGTGCCTCCAGTTCGGCATTGATGGCATCAGCCGCGTGATGCGGAGTCAGCGCGCCATAACAACCCGGCCAATCGGGACAACCCAGGCCGGCATCAGACAGGCGCACATAGGCGCCCAGACTGACGACACCCAGGGTCAGAATGAGCGCGGCCAGAATAAGCTTGCGATAAAACGTCATGGTGAGGCGGGGTCAACCGATCTGTGAGGCTTTGAGCAACAGCTTGATGTCTTTCATCATGCGTTTGGCGTCCGGCTGGGCGGGGAACCGCAGCATCAGGTTGCCAAGCGGATCAACCAGATAGATGTGCTGGCCGGGGCTTTGCGCGGCGGGAAACTGGCTCGGGAATGCCGGATCTTCTGGCCGCCAAACCAGCAGACCTGGATGCGCCTGCAGCAGGCTTGCGTCAGGCTGGCCCCTGTCAGCCACCACCCACAGACGTTCGATGCGCGATTGATCCTTGCCCTGCGTAATCCTCACCTGCCGCATCAGATACAGCTGCTGCGCGCATGCCTCATCGCAGTGTGCTGTCCCGACATGCACCATCAACCATTTGCCCTGCAACTTATCAAGATTGAGGGGTTGGCCCTCGAGCAGCTTTCCAGCGGTATGTTGCAGGGGCGAAACTTTCAACAATTCGCCGTAGTTCGTGTGGCCAGCGGGTCGCCAGCCAAAATAAGCCAGATAAGCCGCCAGGACCGGCACCATGAAGAAGCCGATCAAAACAAGGAATTTACTGCGTGAACTCAGGTGCATACTCGACTTATTCCAGAAGTGACGCGGCATTCTCGCGATCGCGTTTCACATTCATCACCACCCACAACACCGCAAGCGTTGTTGCGAGACTGTACCACTGGAAGGCATAGCCGAGATGCATGCTGACGCCCGTGTCCGGACGCGGCCAGTTTCGCTGCAAACCATCACGTAGCGGGCTGGTTTGCAGCAGCAGTACCGGCTGCAGCGTCAAACCAGCGTCCATCGTGTAGCGCACAAAATCAAGGTTCTGCCAAACCCGCCCCTGCGGCGCGGCGTTCGCCAGTTCGAAATAGCGGCTATGGGGATCAACCGCCATGCCTTCCAGTTTCACCAGGCCAGCCGGCGTAGGGATATGGGGAAGCTGTTCGCGCGACCGCCCTGACGCAACCCAGCCCCGATTCACCAGAATCGCCATCGGGCTGCCTTCGATCCTCAGCGGCGTCAGCACATGGTAGCCCGCCACCCCTTCGTAAACTTTGTTGTCCAGCAAAATTGTGTGCCTGCCATCGAACCTGCCCTGCACTTCGAGCTTGCGATAAATCAGGTCATCACGCGTCAGCAAAACCTTGCCAACGTGGATGGGGGGATCTTGCGTGGCAACGTCGTATCGCACTTGCAGCGCGCGCTTGGCTGCGGCTCGGTCGCTCTGCCAATTACCCAGCCACATGGTCAGCGCGAAAAAAAACAGTGCCGCCAGGGTCGGCCACAATCCCGGGGTAAAGCGCCATGCACCGAAACGCATGGTCAGGCGGTGCATGCGGCGGGCAATCCGGTTAGACTAAAATTTTGCCGAGCGACCCACATCATGCGCATCCTTGCCCTGCTATTCATTGTGTTCATTCTGGGCAGCCTCGCCAGCGCGCTCTACTATCTGATCAAGGACAAGGGGCAGTCGGATCGTGCCGTCAAAATGCTGACGGTGCGGGTCGGACTCTCACTTGCGCTATTCGTCCTGCTGATGGCGGGATATTACTTCGGCATCGTTCCACAAAGCGGCCTGCGCTGATCTGCTTCGTAAAAAAGCCGCCGGACCGGCGGCTTTTTTACGTTCGCATGAGGGTCAGATCATCCAGTACACCAGGATAAACAGCATCACCCACACCACATCAACAAAGTGCCAGTACCACGACACCGCCTCAAATGCGAAATGGTGATCGGCAGTGAAATGTCCGGCAATCGCACGCAGCAACATGACAAGCAGCATGGTCGTCCCCACCAGCACGTGAAAGCCGTGAAAGCCGGTCAACATGAAAAAGGTCGATCCGTAAACGCCTGCCCCCAGCGTCAGCCCCATTTCAGTGTAAGCGTGATGATATTCATACGCCTGCAGCCCCAGGAAAACCACTCCGAGCAACACCGTCATGGCCAGCCCGACAATCAACTGGGTGCGATTATTCTTTTTCAATCCCCAGTGTGCCCAGGTCACGGTCACACCCGAGCTGAGCAGCAGGAGCGTATTGATCGCCGGGATGCCCCATGCACCCATCGGGGTAAACTGAAACCCATCCTCAGTCAGCCCGGGGCCGGCAGTTGGCCAGGCAGCCTTGAAGGTGGGCCACAGTTGCTGCATGGTGTCGCCTTCACCCAGCCACGGCACCGACAACACACGGGTGTAAAACAGTGCGCCAAAAAAGGCTGCGAAAAACATCACTTCGGAAAAGATAAACCAGCTCATCGACCAGCGAAACGAGGCGTCGACCTGCTTGTTGTAGCGCCCTGCCTCACTGTCGCGGATCACCTCGCCGAACCAGCCGAACATCATGTAGAACAGTATGCCCAAACCGGCCAGCAACACCCAGCCGCCATGGTCGATTTCGCGCATGGTCATCACGCCGCCCACCGCCATCACCAGCAGGGCGATCGAGCCGACGAACGGCCACAGTGACGGTTGCGGCAAATAATATTTTTCGGTTTGTGCCATGCCCATGTTTTTTCCCCTATTCCTTGTCTATTGATTACTCACGCCAAGAACTGCATCGCCAGATACACCAACAGCAACATCGTTGAAACAAACACAGCTCCACCAATGAGTCCGGCAATGACAATCTGCACCGGCGTCAGGCTTTGCGCATCAGCATCGTAGTCACGCCGCTTGCGCACGCCGAAAAAGCTCCAGAACACCGCAAGCACCACTTTGATATTGCTTTTTTCAGCCATGCGGCGAGGCACCCAGCTTGCCAGCGGTCTGGGCTTTCGCACCCAGATCAAAGAAGGTATACGACAGGGTCACGGTGTGAACGTCACTATCCATCGCGCGATCCAGAACAAACAGCACCGGCATCCGGCGGCGTTCACCGGCAGCCAGTGTTTGCGGTGTAAAACAAAAACACTCGATTTTCTTGAAGAAGGCGGCGGCACGCGCCGGGCCATAACTCGGAACGGCCTGCCCCACAATCGCATGGTCACTGTTGTTGACCACTTCGTATTCCACCTGAACCAGTTGCCCCGGATGCACCTTGAGGCTGTTTTGCAGCGGCTTGAATTGCCACGGCAACGCAGTGTTGGTGTTGGCATCGAATTCCAGCGTGACCCAGCGGCTGGTGTCCACCTGCGTGTTATTCACCAGACTTTGCTCGCCCCCCGAGTTGATGCCGGTGGCTTCGCAAATCTTGTAATAAAACGGCACCAGGGCGAAGCCAAACCCGAACATGAGCAGCGTCACGACGACGAGCTTGGTCAGGGTTTTGGCATTCCCCATGAGCATGATTTATTTCAGCCCGGAGTAAAGCGTGAACAGAAACAAGCCCAGCGCCCACACTGCCAGCAAGATGGCCGTGCGATATTTACCGTTGCGCTTCTCCGCACTCATCGTTGAGGCCCCGCTCATTTCATCACCGGTGCAGTTTCAAAGGTGTGATACGGCGCAGGCGATGGCAGCGTCCACTCCAGTCCCTCGGCACCTTCCCATACGCGGTCGGTCGCCTTGACGCCCCCTTTGGCGGCTTTAAGCACCACCACCAGGAAGATCAACTGGCTGAACCCGAAAATGAACGCACCCACCGTGGCAATCTGGTTGAACTCGGTGAACTGCAGTGCGTAGTCCGGAATGCGGCGCGGCATGCCGGCCAATCCCAGAAAATGCATCGGGAAAAACACGATGTTCATGCCAATCACCGACAGCCAGAAATGCCACTTGCCCAGCGTCTCGTCATACATGTAGCCGCTCCATTTCGGCAGCCAGTAATAAATGCCCGCGAAGATCGAGAACAGCGCACCGGACACCAGTACGTAATGGAAGTGCGCGACAACGTAGTAGGTGTCGTGCAGCTGGATGTCGACCGGCGCGATCGCCAATACCAAGCCGGAAAAGCCGCCAATCGTAAACAAACAAACGAAGGCGATGGCGAACAGCATCGGCGTCTCGAAAGTCATCGAGCCCTTCCACATCGTGGCCACCCAGTTGAACACCTTCACCCCGGTTGGTACCGCAATCAGCATGGTCGAGAACATGAAGAACAGCTGCGCGGCCGCGGGCATGCCCACCGAGAACATGTGGTGCGCCCAGACGATGAATGACAGGATCGCGATCGATGCCGTGGCATACACCATCGAGGCATACCCGAACAGCGGCTTGCGCGCGAAAGTCGGAATGATGCTGGAGACGATGCCGAACGCGGGCAGGATCAGGATGTACACCTCGGGGTGGGCAAAGAACCAGAAGATGTGCTGGAACATCACCGGGTCGCCACCCCCTGCGGCGTTGAAGAAGCTGGTGCCGAAGTTGCGGTCGGTCAGCAGCATGGTCACCGCACCTGCCAGCACCGGCATGGTGGCAATCAGCAGATAGGCAGTAATCAGCCAGGTCCAGCAGAACAGCGGCATTTTCATCAACGTGAGACCGGGCGCGCGCATGTTGAGGATAGTGGTGATGATGTTGATCGACCCCATGATCGACGACAGGCCCATGATGTGGACAGCCAGAATCGTCAGGTCGTAGGACATCCCCCCCTGGATGAACAGCGGCGGATACATGGTCCAGCCGCCTGCAACCGCGCCGCCGGGAAGCAGGAACGAGCCCATCAGCAGCACGCCGGCCACCGGCAGAATCCAGAACGCCCAGTTGTTCATGCGCGGGAACGCCATGTCGGGCGCGCCCAGCATCAGCGGAATCTGCCAGTTCGCGAAGCCCGAGAAGGCCGGCATGATCACGCCGAAGATCATGATCAGGCCATGCATGGTGGTGAGCTGATTGAAAAAGTCCGGGTTGGTCAGCTGCAGCCCCGGCTGGAACAACTCGGCGCGAATCAGCAGCGCCATCGACCCCGCTGTAAACAGCATGATCAGAGAAAACCACAGATACAGCGAACCAATGTCCTTGTGGTTGGTGGTGGTCAGCCAGCGCATGACTCCGCTCGGAGGAGCGTGGTGCGTGTGATCGTCGTGGCCGTGTGCGTGTACTGCATCAGTCATGTTTGGGCTCTCCTGACGGTGATTCATGGCGCGGCGGGAGCGGCCGCTTCTGCGCTCCCACGTGCGGCGGCGATCTGGGCGGGTTGCACCGCGTCGCCGGTCTTGTTGTCCCAGGCATTGCGCTGGTAGGTCACGACTGCGGCGATGTCCGCATCAGACAGCTGTCCACCGAACGCCGCCATTGCGGTGCCGGGGCGGCCGTTCAACACGGTGCTGATGTGAGCATCGATCGGGCCGGTTGCCACTTTCGACCCATTGATCGGGAGAAACACGCCGGGAAGCCCCATGCCGTCTGCCTGATGGCAGGCTGCGCAATTGACGGCATAGACTTTTTCGCCGCGTGCGATGAGCTCGGCCAGGTCAAAGGTTTTGCCGTCGTCGGCAGCGGCCGTCGTTGCTGCGCCCTTCTTCTGGTCCAGCCAGATTTTGTAATCGGCTTCCGACACCACCTTGACCACGATCGGCATAAAGCCGTGATCCTTGCCGCACAACTCGACGCACTGGCCGCGATAGGTGCCGATTTTGTCGGCCTCGAACCAGCTGTCGCGGATGAAGCCCGGGATTGCGTCCTGTTTTGCACCGAGCGCAGGCACCCACCAGGAATGAATCACGTCGTTGGCCGTAATCAGCAAACGCACCCGTTTACCCACCGGCACCACCATGGGCTCATCTACTTCCAGCAGATAGTTTGCCCCTTTGGCTGCCGTGCCTTCAATCTGGTCACGCGGGGTCGAGAGCGTGCTGTAGAAGCTGACGCCATCATTGAGGTAGGTGTAGCCCCACTTCCACTGATAGCCGGTAACCTTGATCGACATATCGGGGTTGCTGGTGTCCTTCATGTCGATCACCACCTTGGCTGCCGGGTAGGCCATGCCCATCAGGATCACGAACGGGATCACCGTCCAGATCACTTCTACCGTGGTGTTTTCATGGAAATGTGCAGCCTTGTGACCGACTGATTTGCGGTGTTTCAGGAGCGAATAAAACATCGCACCAAACACCACGATGAAGATGCCCAGACATACCAGCATGATCAGATTGTGCAGTTCGAATACGTCCTGCGCGACCTTGCTTGCCGGTACCTGCAGGTTGTAAGCGTATTCCGCCCGCACTGGAAGGCTCGCTGCCCACGCCACCCCTGCTACTCCTGCCCGTTGCCACATACTCGTCATCGCGCTCCCCCGTCCTCTCATCGCTGTTATGGGTCGATGTCGCGGCGCGTGTTATCGGTATGCCGCAACATGTGCCGCGCTACCCGACTCCACTCACGCTCAGACTCAAAGTGAAATCAAGGCCGGAAACCAGCAAACCGGGTGCGGCAATCTGCCACGGACAGTACACGATGCCCCCGCTCCAAACAAGACGGGAAAGATCTTTAACTTATTGATTTAATTATTAAATATCGTTATTCAAGAGTATTCTAAGATACTAACGTAGCAGGCAACGTCAGCCAGCCCAGCTCACTCGCATCCCGAATGGGGGCGGTCGAAAAATCCTGCACGCCCAGACAGGGCGTGGGTAAACGCGCCCGCAGCGCATCCAGATTGCCAGCCTGACACGCCATCGCCGGGTTGATCGTGTTACCCACCCAACCCGCCCACGGCAAGCGTCGATGGCTGATGGACTCGGCCGTGAGCAACGCATGATTCAGGCAGCCCAGCCGCAGCCCGACCACCAGCACAATCGGCAAACCCAGCGCGTGCGCCAGATCCGCCATCTCCTCGCGCTCGTTCAGGGGCACGCGCCAGCCACCCGCTCCCTCCACCACCACCACATCGGCTGCCGCCGCGAGTCGCGCATAAGCGGCAACGATGACAGGCAACTCGATCCGCACGCCAGCCTGCTGCGCGGCGAGGTGCGGCGCAATCGGCGGCGCAAAGGAATAAGGATTGATGTCGCGCAGATCGGCCGCGACATTGGATGCCTGCAGCAGCGCGCTGACATCATCGTTCAATTCGCCCGGCGCGCAGCCCGCTGCCACCGGTTTCATCGCCGCCACGCGCAGGCCTTGCGCCCGCAATGCATGAATCAGCGCCACGGCCACCCGCGTTTTACCGACGCCGGTATCCGTGCCGGTTATGAAAAGTCCACTCACGCCAAGCCCATTTTGTGACGGCGCTGGCTGATGTTGAACTGGATCACCTGCCGCCCATCCTCGCGCTGCGTTTTATCACCCGCCCAGGCATGGCCGTAGATCACCTCGTAGGTGGCAGGCAGGCGGCCCTCCAGGCGTAACGCGTCGTAAGCCTGCTCCAGTTTCGCCCACGCCGATTTCCCGAGCAGGCCACGCTTGCGCGACATTGCGGCGTTGTGCGCGCCGATGCCTTTGAGGTCGCGCATCAGGGTTTTCAAATCGGCGTAGGTCAGCGTCAGCATTTCCATTTCCATCACCGGGCTGGCAAAGCCCGCATGCACCAGCATGTCACCGATGTCATGCAGGTCAACGAAACGATTGACGTGCGGCGCGTCGTCGACCGCCGCGAAGGCGGCGCGCAACTCCTTCAGGGTATCGGGACCGAAAGTGGCAAAAATCAGCAGGCCGCCGGGGGCCAGCACCCGGTGGAAGCCCTTGAGTGTGGCGTCAAGATCGCACGCCCACTGCATGGCGAGGCTGGACCAGAGCAGGTTTACGCTATTGGCCGCCAAGGGCAGCCGCTCCATGTCGGCGCAAACGCTGTGCGTAAGGGGCGGAGCGCAAGAAGGCAGGAAGCCAAGCGCACGCTGCGTCCAGTTCGCTTGCGGCAGACGCGCATGCGCAGCCTTGAGCATGGCTGGCGCGAGGTCGAGCGCGCAGAGTTCAGCCTCGGCGTAACGCGCGCGCAGGTGCGCCAGGCCATAGCCCGTGCCACAGCCTACATCCAGCACGCGCTCGGGCTGCAGGGTCATGAAATCGAGCCGCTCCAGCAGGCGGTCACACACTTCGCGTTGCAATACCGCGTGCGCGTCGTAGCTGGCGGCAGCGTGATCGAACGCGCGCCGCACTTCAAGGTGATCAAGTTCGAATTCAGCCATGCAAAAAATCCCGGATAGCCGCTGCAAGTTCCCGGCTGTGCGACAGTTGCGGCGCGTGTGCCGCGCGTGGAAAAGCGACATAACGCGCGTTGGGCAAAGTGGCCGCCAGCCATTCACCCGCAGCAGGCGGTGTCAGCGTATCAAGTGCGCCATGCAGCACCAGAGTCGGCTGCAAAAGTTGCGGCACGACTGCACGCAGATCGGTGTGGCGCAGCATGTCCAATCCGCTTGCCAACGCGCCTGCATCGGCAGGCGGCACCGTCAGAAACACCTGCCGCAAGGCCTGTAACACACACTTCTGCTCCGGCATGCCGCGTGTCTGCAGGCTGAGAAAACGGAGCAGGGTGGCCGCCGGCTCGGCAATCAAGGCGCTGCCGAATGCCTCCAGATCGTCGTCCGCCATGCCGGCCGGCCAATCGGCTTTAGCCACGAATGCGGGCGTGGACGCCAGCAGCACCAGCCGCGAAATGAGCTGGGGGTGATCGAGCGCTGCACGCATCGCCACCTGACCGCCGAGCGACCAGCCGAGCAGCATCGTCTGTTCCGGCAACTGTTGCGCCAGATCGTCCGCCCAGCTTTGCAACGTGTTGTACGCCAGCGCGGCGCGCCCGCCATGACCCGGCAGGCTGGGTGCGCGCAGCTCGAAATCGTCCGCCAGCTGATCTGCCAGCGCGTCGAACACGCGCGCGTTCATGCCCCAGCCATGCAGCAGCGCCAGCACCGGCCTAGATTTCATGGGGGGCAATGCCATGCAAGGCCTCGATCAGGTGCGCAATATCGTCCGCGCTGTGCGCCGCCGACAGGGTAATGCGCAGCCGCGCGGTATTCAGCGGCACCGTCGGCGTGCGGATTGCGGGAACCAGAAGACCGCGCTGCAACAGTTTTTGCGACGCGCTCACTGCGTCGGCGTTCGCGCCGATCAATAGCGGCTGGATCGGCGTGACGGACGGCATCAACTCACCGAGCGTCAGTCCCGCCAGGCCGGTGCGCAGCTGCACGATATGGCTGCGCAGGCGCTCGCGCCGGGCCTCGCCCGCCTCGATCTGGCGCAGGCTTTCCAGCAGGCATGCAGCCAGCAACGGCGGCGAGGCGGTGGTGTAAATGTAGGGACGCGCGCGCTGCAGCAGCCAGTCGATCACCGCTGCATGCGCCGCCACTGCCGCACCGGATACCCCCGCCGCCTTGCCAAGCGTGGCGAGATAGATCACGCGGTCGCTGGCACGCGCGCGCTCGGTCAGGCCGCCGCGACCGCCGTTCAAGACACCAAAGCCATGGGCGTCGTCGAGATAGAGCCAGGCGTCGTAACGCTCGGCCAGATCGAGCAGCGCATCGACCGGCGCAATGTCACCGTCCATGCTGAACACCAGATCCGTGACGATAAGCTTGTCCTGCGCGGTGCTTTTTTCCAGCTGGGTTTCGAGTTGCGCGATGTCACCGTGGCGGTAACGCGTCAATGTCGCACCGGAAAGCTGCGCCGCATCGACCAGCGAAGCGTGATTGAGCTTGTCGCCAAACACTTCGCCATGGCGACCAACCAGCGTAGTGAGCACGCCCAGATTGGCCATGTAACCGGTGGAAAACAGCAGCGCAGCAGGCTTGCCGACGAAATGCGCAAACGCGGCTTCAAAGTCCTGGTGAAACCGGTGGTGGCCGCTGATGAGATGCGCCGCGCCGGCGCCGACACCGCATTGATCGAGTGCAGCGTGAGCTGCGGCGATCAACGCCGGATCCGCCGCGAGGCCGAGATAATCATTGCTGCAGAACGAAACCACGCGCTGGCCGTTGATCGTGACCTGCGCGCCCTGCGCGCCGTCGAGCAGCAGCCGCCTGCGCTCGAGATGATCCGCCTTCAGCGCCGCCAGCCCCTGCTGCAGGCGGGTCAACGCTGCAAAACTCACAATGCCGTCAGGCCAAGCGTGTCGAACAGGCGCTGGTCGCGTTCCCATTCCGGGTTGCCGGTGGTGAGCAGCTTTTCGCCGTAGAAAATCGAATTGGCGCCGGCGAGGAAGCACAGCGCCTGCACCGCATCGCTCATCTGCTGGCGACCGGCCGACAGGCGCACGAAACTCTTCGGCATGCTGATCCGCGCCACCGCGATGGTGCGCACGAATTCGAGCGGGTCGAGCGCCTCGGTGTTGGCCAGCGGTGTGCCCTCGACCTGCACCAGCAGATTGATCGGCACCGACTCGGGTTGCGGGTCGAGCGCGGCCAGCTGCGCAATCAGGCCGGCGCGCTGGGTCAGCGATTCGCCCATGCCGACGATGCCGCCGCAGCACACATGCAGATCTGCCTGACGCACGCGATCCAGCGTGTCGAGGCGATCCTGGTACTGGCGCGTGGTGATGATGTCGCCGTAAAACTCGGGCGCGGTGTCGAGGTTGTGGTTGTAATAGTCGAGTCCGGCCTCTTTCAGCTGCTCGGCCTGGCCGTCCTTCAGCATCCCCAGCGTGGCGCAGGTTTCCAGCCCCAGCGCTTTCACCTCACGCACCATGTCGAGCACCGGATCGAGGTCACGCTGCTTGGGGCCGCGCCATGCCGCGCCCATGCAGAAACGCGAGGCGCCTGCGGCCTTGGCCGCCTTGGCCGCCGTCAGTACGTCGTCCAGATTCAGCAGCCCCTGGTTTTCGACCCCGGCGTCGTAACGCGCCGACTGCGGGCAATAGCCGCAATCCTCCGAGCAGCCGCCGGTCTTGATCGACAGCAGGGTGGAAAGCTGCACCCGGTTTGGATCAAAGTGTGCGCGGTGAACGGTTTGCGCCTGATACAGCAAATCGGCGAACGGCAGCGTGAACAGCGCTTCGATTTCGGCCACCGAGCGGCGCACTACGGGTTGAGTCATGTCATTCATTAATTGCCACCTCGATGGTCATATCCGCCCACGGTTCGCGTGCGGCCTTGTAAATATCAAACAGCGCCCACGGCACGATAATCGCCACCGCCAGACCCAGCACCAGCATCAGCCCCTGCCAGCCGCCCAGCAGGTCGTAAATCACCGGCCCGATCACCACCAGGCTGCCCATCACGCCGTAAAACCGGTAGCCTGCCCACTTGTTGTAATGCGTGGTCAGGCCATTGGGATGATGGGCAATGCTGGCGTAGACGAAAATCGACGCACCGAGCCAGAGCATCACCGGCGGCAACGACAGCACAAACGGCAAAAAACCGATGTTGTGGCTTGCAAGCAGCTTGCCCAGCAGCAGCGCCGTCAACGAAACCAGCATCACCGCGACAGTAATCAGGTTGAACAACAACGCATTGAAACGGGAGGATGAGGCAGAAATGACGCGTTTGACTTTCATGGACAGGATTGTCGGGGGCGCACCCCTTTCCTGTCAAACTTGAAGCCACTTAAAATTGAACATCCGCTCATTTTTTAATCACATTTTCGCGCACCACTGCCTGTTGTGCGGGGCAGTCTCCGGTAGGCAACCCGTGTGTCCCGCCTGTCACGCCGACCTGCCCTGGCACCGCCAACCCCAGTGTCCACAATGCGCCCTCCCCACGCCCGGCGGCGAAATCTGCGGCGCCTGCCTCAAGCACCAGCCGGATTTTGACCATACCCACGCCGCGCTGGCCTACAGCTTCCCACTCGACCGCCTGATCCCGCGCCTCAAATATCACGCCCAGCTCAGCATCGTGCCCGCACTGGGCTGCTGCCTCAGCGAGGCCGTCGCCACCCAGCTCCGCCCCGACTTGCTCATCCCGATGCCGCTGCACCCGAGCCGCATCCGCGAACGCGGCTTCAATCACGCAACCGAAATCGCCCGCGTCGTCGCCCGCCAACTCGAATTCCCGCTCGATACCACCCGCTGCCATCGCATCCGCGACACCCCGCCGCAGATGGGTTTGAAGCACGATGCGCGGCGGCGCAACGTGCGCGGTGCATTCGCCTGCTCCGGCGCAGTTGCGGGCATGCACATCGCCCTGATCGACGACGTGATGACCACCGGCACCAGCCTCGACGAACTGGCGGCGACCTTGAAGCGGGCCGGTGCGCGGGAAGTGACATGCTGGGCGGTGGCACGTGCGCTGCCGCCGGGAAGCTGAGTCCGGCCGCAGGAAAATTGCAAAGCAGACGCCCCGCCTGAACGTTCGCTGAAACACCTTGCAACACACTGAAACCGGCAGGACACGCCGCAGAAACGCCCTCTGCTTACGATGCGGCCCATCAGCAGAGCGAACGTTTGATACCCGATCGCAGCACGCTGAATGACATGTTCAACTTTTATGGGAATACCGTTATGAAAAGCGTTCTTCAGGTTGCAGTGCTCACTTCTTTTCTCGCATCTTTCTCGGCATTCGCGCATCACCCCGCCGAAGACATCGTCGACGAAGAAATCTACGAAATGATCGATGAAAATGTGGCCGACACGCCGCACGCCGATCTCGATTTCACCAGCATGGGGCTGTAATCGCACAGCAGATTGAGCCGGGCGACTACGCCCGCTCAATCCTGCAAGCGAAAAAGACCGGCTTGCTGACGGCAGTTTCCGCCAGCAAGCCGGTCTTCCTATTGCTGCCTCCTCCCTGCCGCACGCCGCATTCGTAGCCGGCCGCACCCGACTTCAATCCAAACGCGCCACCAGCATCACGTTCGCGAACGGCAAATCTCCGCTCATCGGCGTGGTTTCGACGCTGAACCCCAGCGCTTCCAGCGACTGGATCCAGTCGCTCAAGGGACGGCAATGCAGCGGGGGCAGGCGGTTGCCGCGAAAGAATGCGACCGTGCGATCAACCCAGTTGCTGAGCCTGAACCGCAAGCCGCCGCTGGCATCGCCCACCCGGGTGAGAAACAGCCCACCCGGCGGCAGTGCGGCACGCACCCGGCGCAGTACCTCGTCCTGGTCGGGAGTATCGACGTAATGCAGCACATCCATGATCACCACGACATCAGCCTGGCCGAAATCAACGTGGCGCATGTCGCCCTGCTCGAAGCGGGCGGGTGCGCCCAGGGCGGTTTGCGCGCGCCGGATATCGCTGTGCAGTAGATCGACACCGCGGATATCCGCCGGCTGGCCAGGCGCGGGCCAGCCGGCCGGCCACTCCCCTGCCGCGTAACAATGGCGGGTGGCGAGCAGCCAGGCGGCCAGCAATCCCTGGCCGCAGCCAAGATCAAGAATGCGGGCCTGGTCGGGGATCAGGCCGCGCTTCAACAAGCCGAGAAACACTGGATCGCCACCGAGCTTGCCGCGTGCGAAGTAGTAGGCAAAGCGGCCGGCGCTGCGATAGCGCTGGCTGGACAGATCGACGAGACGTTGACGCAGGGCGTGGGGACTGAAGTTCATGGTGCGGCGTATTGAAGGGTGAAAGGGAGAGTGACGCGTTGCAGGCAGCGACCCTGCGCAGTATCGAGCAGACGCGGCGGCTGAACGGATTCAAGGCCGCGACCGATGGCACGGATTGCGAGCGAACTCAACAAGCAAACCCATCCAGATGGAGTGCATTTTTAATCCATTCCACCGACCGGTTTCCTTCAGATCCGGCCGGGTATCCGCTCTGCGCGGGCACGCTGGCGCAATGACAGCCAGGCCGCCGCCGCCCCCAGCATCAGCCCACCCCACACATCGACCGCCACATGCTGGCGAGTGGCAAGGGTGGAATAAATGATGCCGATACACCATATCCAGTTGAATAGCCGACTCCACCCTGGTGCACCGAATCGGCGCAGCAGGTGGTCCAGCCAGATCCCCGAAAAAAAGGCCGTGGCGACGTGCAGCGACGGAAAGGCATTGCCTGCGGCATCGACGTTTTTCAGGAAATCCACGCCAGGATAGCGGGCCCAGTCGATATCGGCTGCGGGGACTGCAGTGGGCCAGAAGTAAAAAACAATCAGCCCCGCCAGGCAGGTTCCGGCCATCGCCCTGCCATAGCGATAGAGTTCGCGTCGCGTCGCAATCAAGGCTGGGGGCAGGGAAACATAGACCCACAAAGAGACATACAGCGACATCGCCCACGGCTGAAAACTGATCATCCGGTCCAGCCAGGTAAAGGGCATCACTGTGGTCGGATAGGCCGGCACTTTGAGCACGTAGAAATACGCACCGAAAAACAGGCCGATAAAAACGGGCGTGCCTACCGCTTTAAGAACCCCATGCTGGAAGATGACCGCTGCAATCTGCCGGTACCAGGGCGTTGGCTGACTGTTTTTCAATCCCTGTTCTCCGGGGTGCGGCAGGACCGACGCATGCGTGGTGTGCCGGTCATGAGAGGGCGTCTCGCAAGCGGACAAAACGCAGCCCGGCGGCGGCGGCCGACTCCAGCACGGCAGGCAGCACGTCGAGAATAACCGGAGTGCCCCCGGGGGTCCTTGCTGCGTTGCCATCGTGTAACAGCAAAATAGCGCCCCCCCGCAGCCCTTGCAACAACGCATGCTTGACCCGCTCGGCGTCACCGATCCGGGTGTCGAATCCCCGCGCCGACCAGCTGGCGAGCGTCAAGCCGAGTCGCGCCAGCACGGGGTCGAGAAAAGGATTGCGCAGACCGGCAGGAGCACGGAAAAACACCGGGGGCTGACCGGTAATCCGGCTGAGGGTATTTTGTGCGGCCTGCAATTCGCGCAGGAAACCCCGCGGGCCCAGCAGGGAAAAAGTGTGGCGATGGCGCTGGCTGTGGTTTTCCACGGCATGGCCACGGCGGACGATTTCCCGGCATACCTCTGGATAGCGTGCCGCTGTTGCGCCGACACAGAAAAAGGTGGCGCGAGCGGCGTGGCGATCCAGCATGTCCAGCACCTGCGGGGTAACGAGGGGGTCGGGGCCATCGTCGATGGTCAGGGCGATTTCATGCCTGGCCGCGGCGGCGGCGGGCAGCCGTGTCCAGTTCGGCCCCAGCCAGTTGCTGCGCGGCCACAGGCCGACAGCGGTCAGCAACAGATGATTGATGACCACGGCGCCCAATGCCCAGCGCCATAGCGCAGGTTCGGCGATCACGGCCACCAGCGCCAGCCCATGCAGCGCGAGGGTTACGCGGATCAACAGGGTGGGTTGCCAGGGGTCACGCATGACTGGAACCCGCATCGTATTGCCGGGCAAAAATCGCCGCATACATCAACGCCAGGATGACGCCCGGTGCGACGGTCACGCCCATTGCCTGCAGGATGGAGACGTCTGAAAATGCAAGCAGCCCAAAACCGGCGACGGTGGTGGCGCTGGCAAACAGCATCGAGGCCAGCGTGCGCGGCAGGATCGGCGTATGCGGATCGGGCCGGTCAAAAAACAGGGCGTAATTGGAGCCCACTGCGGCCACCAGCAGCAAACCCACCAGATGCAGAATGATCATTTGCTGACCAAACAGGCTCAATCCCGCCGTGACCGTCATGACCGCCGCCGCCAGCGGCGCGATGATGCGCAGCACGCGCATCGGCGAGCGAAAAACCACGAGCAGCAACGCAATGATGGCAACCAGCCCGCCGAGCGATAGCACGATGGCTTCATGCAGGTAGCCGGAATACAGGCGATCCGATTCGGCCTTCATGTCCACAAACAGCACATCGGGCATGGCGCCCAAGGCAGCGCGAACAGGATTCGCGTCGATGTCGACCCCCTCGGGCGCGGTCAGCGGCAACAGGGCACGCCATTGCCCGTGTTGCTGGATGAGCAGGGCATCGACCGCCATTGCCATCGAGGTCTGCTGCAAGTCACTTGCCTGCAGCAAAGGCTGGCTGCGCGCGACGTCGGCGTCGTCCAAAAAGGGCGTAAACAGGGATTCGCGCACCGGCAAGCCTTGAACGGCTTGCGCCAGGCGTGCTTCCAGCAGCGGGCGAGGAGGCAGGCTGGCCTGGCGCGCGCGTTGCATTGCCGTGCTGGGCAGATAACGGCTGGGGCTTTCGAATCCGGCAAGCTCGCCTTGCTCGACGAGTGTTTGCAGCAGGGTGGAAACGCGCTCGGCGGTGCGCAATACGGATTCCTGATCCGCGCCGGAGACGACGACCAGATAGCGCACATCCGGCGCGCCCATGTCGGCGCGCAAACGGCTATCGAGTTCCACCTCCGCTTGCGACACCGGACTGAGTGACGCGATGGTGTCATCCCACAAACTGGCACGGTTAGCGACCACGATGGCACAGGCCGCCAGCAACACGATCGCCGCAGGCCAGCGCAGGGCTGCCGCGCGTTGAGCGACACGAGACAGGGTGAGGCCGACAGCCGATAAATCATGAATGTGGAAGTTTGCGGGCAGCAACGAAGGCAAGACAAAGCGCGTCACCGTTGCGGCCACAATCAGCCCGGCAATGGCATACAAGCCGAGTTGTGCCAGGCCGGGAAAACCGGACAGCAGCAGCGAGGCAAAACCGGCTATCGACGTCAGCACACCAAGGCGAATGGTGGGCCAGAAGCGCTTGATCCAGTTTTGATGATCCGCACGATTTTGTTCCGATTGCACAAACAGGTAAATCGAATAATCCACCGCTTCGCCGATCAGGGCGGTGCCGAATCCCAGGGTGATGCCGTGCACCGCGCCAAAGCCCAGGCTGACCGCCGCAATGCCCGCCAGCGCACCGCTGATCACGGGCAACAAGCCCAATGCCAGGGCGCTGAAGGAACGATAAACGAGCAACAGCAGCGTTGCGATGAGCAGCAGGCTGATGATCGACAGGCGGGTGACCTGGCTTTTGATGGTGTCGCGCGACGTCACCGAAAACACGCCGGGACCAGTCATCACCAGTTGGGCGGCGGCGGTCGCGCCGGGGGCCTGGTCGAACGCCTGCCGGATGGCGGCCATGGCAAGTTGCTGGGCATCGGTGTCGCTTCCCGAGGCACGCGTTTGCATCAGCATCAAGGCGCGCGAGCCATCGCGCGATGCCCATGCGCCCTCTACCAGCTGCGGCTGGGTGCCGCTGTTGAGCTGCTCGAGCAATTGCACCATTTCCCCGGTCGGGTCGCGCGGCAGCAAGGATTTGACCAGCAATCCGGCCGGTGAGGCCAGCAGATCGATACTGTCGCTCAGGGCGGCCTGCAGACCGTCTGCGCTAAAGCGCTCGGGCGTCACGACCGGGCTCAGCAGGTAACGATGGTCGAACAGGAAAGCACGGTCGCGCTCGGTGTTGACGGGCTCGCCATTATTGACACTGACAAACGCAGGGTCGGCGCGCAGCTGCCGGGCGACTTGCCTGGAAAGCTGGGCACGGGTGGGGGCATCGGCGCCTTCGATACCCACCAGAATCAGGCGCGAAGCCAGGCCGTCGCTGAGTTGATCCATGAGCAACTGCTGCTCGGGCGTGGGGCTGCTCGGCAAAAATGCCGACAGGTCGGTGGCGAAGTGGGTGCGGCTGATGATGCCGACGCAGGCCAGTAAAAAAATCAGCCACAGTACGATGGCGGCGGTGCCACGGCGGCGCGGGCGGGTCATCACTGTGGCGCCAGCTGTTCGATGGTCATCAGCGAACGGTCGCCATCCGCCTGGATGATCTCGACGCTGCGCACCACGTCCTTGACCCCCTCCATGCGGATACGGGCAATGACGGCGCCGACCTTGGGGTCGAGCGGGGTGAGCACCAGGCCCCAGCCTTCCTGGCCACCGTCCAGGGCCAGGTGGTAGACCCGTTCCAGGGCCTTGCGGTCTCCAGCCAGGGTCGCGCGAATGCTCTCGATCATGCCGACCACCTCCGGATAGTCCTTGAGCTGCAGGACGTGCTTGCGGCGGCCGCGTTCAAAGGTGAGGGTGTCGCCGTCGAGCACCATGGTTTCGGGCCGCGGTTTCAGCGTGCGCTTTTCCAGGCGGGCCGGCGCGATGAACAGCAGTTCGCCGGAAGACTCGACCGGCTGGTCGAGGATGGAAATGAACTTCTTTTCAGTAAAGGTCGCGGCGCCTTGCGGGTGCTGCGCCAGGCCGGCCATCAGCTGGCTGATGGAGAGCGGCGCGGCAGCAGCGGCTTGATTGCACAGCAGAACCAGCGCAGCGGCGGCCCAGTAACGTCGCATCAATCGGCTCATGATTCAGGATCCTTCGCATGCCAGAAGTCAAAAAAGTTGAACCAGTTGAACGGCGCAGCGCGGCAGTGACGTTCCAGGCACGCGGCATAGTCGCTCACCGCCTGACGGATGGCGGCATCGCGCCCGGCGCGCTCAACATGGGTGAAATCAGCCAGCTTCTCGAAGTGGATGGCATACCGATTGCCCCCCAGATAGAGCCCGGTCATGAACACCACCGGCCGCTTGAGCATCGCCGCCAGGCGCATCGAACCGAGCGGAAAGGGGGCGGGCCGACCCAAAAACGGCAGCGTGAGCGTGGGTCCCGTATCCAGCGCGCGATCCGCCAGCACGCCGAGCACCACGCCTTCATCCAGGCGTGCCTTCACCTGCAACATGGAATCGAGCTGCCCCAGCGGAATGATGTCCTGCACCGCCGTCGGGTTGATGGCGGCGAGCGCGGCGTTGATCTGGCGGGCATTTTCCTCGTACATCACCATCGCCACCCGCAAACCGGGCTCTTTCCGGCCGACGGCGCGCACCAGCTCAAAACTGCCCATGTGTGCCCCCATCAGAAACAGCCCCTGTCCACGGGTGTAAGCCGCATCAAACACCTCCCGCCCGCGAACCTGAATATCGAACAAGTCATAGCGGCCATTGAGCAGATACACCCGGTCGTGGATGCAGGTGGCGAAGCTGTGGAAGTGACGAAACCGCTCGGACAGACGCGGCCGCCGCCCGAGCGCGCGCTGCAGATACACGCGCGAAGCCTTGCGGGCGCGCGGCGAAAACAGCAGGAAATACAGGCTGATCCCCACCAGCACGCCCCGCGACAGCGGACGTCCCAAGGTCAGCGAGATCCAGCTCATCACGCGCAGCATCAGCATGTTGCTGCGTTCCGGGCGCTTGACCCATTCGGCCTGATGATCGACCCCGGCGGGCGTCATGACGTCGCCCCATCGGCTGCGGTAAACGCCACGATGCCGCTGGCCACCACGCGTTCAGCCGCCTTCAACTCGAAACGGAAGATGCCCACGGCTGTCGACGAATAATCGAGGCGCAGGTTTTCGCCTGGCAAAACCGGACTGAGAAACTTTGCCGACTTGATCTCACCGGTCGCAGCGGCCGTTCCCTGCAACGCGGCCAGCGCAAGCAGCGCCTCGTCCAGCAAGACCACGCCGGGCAGAATCGGGCGGCCTGGAAAATGCCCGGCATAAGCCGGATGGTCAGCCGCGACGACCAACGGCAGGGAATGCGTCGTCATGCCGGCAGACCGTGCGACGTTTTTGCCTGCAGGCTGGCCAGCAAAGCCTGCGCCAGCTGATGGGGCAACTTGCCCGTGGCGTTGCGCGGCAGCGCGTCGACAAACAGCAGCGGGCGCGGCAGAAAAATGGGATCGATGCGTTCACGCAACGCCTGCATCAGCGCGGCTGGGGTCAGCGCCGGCGCCACCACCAGGGCGACCAGGCGGTGCACGCTTTCCACCTCGCCTGCATCGTCCGGCGGCAACACGAACACCCCATCCAGCACCCCGGGAATCGAGGTGAGCTGGTAGTTAAGATAAGCCAGGGAGGTCCGCTTGCCGGCAATATTGACTAGATCGGCATGGCGGCCATGCAGCAGGAAATGGCCCGGCTTCGCAGCGATGGGTTCGATCACGTCGCTCAGCCGGGTTGGTGCCTCGATGTGCCCGCCCTCGGCCCACACCGCCTCGCCCTCGAACCGCAGGCGAACTTCCGGAAAGGTCTGCCACGCCACGCCCGCTGTGGTACGGCGCGTCGCCAGCTGGCCGGTTTCGGTGCAACCGTAGATTTCCAGCAGCGGGCAGCCGAAGCGACGCTCCGCCTCGGCGGCCAGATTGGTCGACAGCGGAGCCGTGGCGGACAACACCAGATCAGCCGCGGGAAGGTCGGCTTGTGCCGCCAGCAGCGCGCGCAAGTGATAGGGCGACGTCGCCAGCACCCGCGGCCGCGGCAACTGTTTCAGGGTCGTGCCAATATCGTCCGGGTAAAAAGGACTGCCGTCATGCAGCGCGGCGCCGCATTGCAGCGGCAACAGCACCGTGGTTTCCAGCCCGTACATGTGTTGTGGCGGCACCGTGCCCACCAGCGCATGCGCCGGGGTGATGCCCAGGCGCGCGCCCTCGGCCTGCACATTGCGCACCAGATTGCCCCAGCGTTTGTCATGCGGCGTCGGCATTCCGGTGGAGCCGGAGGTAAAGACCCGGGCGATGACCTGGTCGCAATCGATCTGCGGAATCTGGGGGATGACCTCCGATTCCGGCATTGACGTTGGGTAACGGAACACCGGCAGGTCGATGGGGTACGCATCCTGATCGGTGATGCAAAACATATCCGGCGCGAGACACTGCATCTGCCTCACCATTTCCACGGTGTGATTGGGCGGCAGCACGCTCACCCGGCCGCTGACGATGCAGGCCGCCAGCGCAACCGTGAACCGGTAGCGATTGCTACACAGGTTGAGCACATGTCGACCGGCCGGCAACTCACCCGCGAGCGTTGCAACCTCACGCAGAAACTGCCCGGCGCTGACCGGCACGCCGTCGCGCCACGCCACGGTGGCATCGGCGCAGGAATGAGCAATCAGCGGCAGGGTCAGCATGGCCAGGAAGCGAACGGCTTAACGTGAATTTGAGGATACGTCAGGCAGAGTGGCCGGCCTTTTCCAGAACGCGCGCACGCCATCCATGATGCCGTGTTTTTCCAGGTTCGGCAGCTTGCGCAGACGCACCGCATACTCAACCGCAAACATCAGCAGAATCAGCGGAAACGACAGGAAATTGGCAAAAACAGACCAGACCTCCATGCTCGCGCAGCAGAACAGCACGCTGGAAACCAGCGCCGTTGCCAGGAAAAAAAACGTCCATGCCAACGTGACCTGGCGCGTGTAGCGCAGCACCTCCGGCGGCAGCGCGGTCCGGTGCACGGTTTCGGCCAGTTTTGTAACCAGCGGCTCCCGCCCGCGCATCAGCGTGGCACCGAACACAGCGGCCAGCATGACATTGGTGCCGACATGCTGCAGGAAATACACCCAACTGAAATTACGTTGCAGCGCGCCCCAGAACACCGCCAGCCCCATGCCCACGGCCACACAGAGCGCCAGCATGAGTAGTCGTCTGGGCGAGCGCCAGGCCAGCCACAACAAAATCGCCAGCGACGGCGCCAGCGAAACCGCCACGCCGAGCGATGGCAAAGTGGTGGCGGCCGACGTGGCCGCGCTGTAATGCGCCAGCACGGGGTAGGCGACAACCCCAACAGCGACGATGAACCCCCGCGCCACGCGCGCCACGCTCAACGGCATGAGATCAAGCTCATTTCGTCCGGTTGGCCGCAACGTGCCGGGTCAACTCGGCCAGCGAACTGAATATGCGGGTGTTGTCGGCGCTATCGGCGCGCAGCGAAAACCCAAACTGCTTCGACACCACCAGCGCCACCTCCAGAATATCGATGGAATCCAGCCCAAGTCCCTCGCCATACAGTGGCGCGTCGGGTTGAATGTCGTCCGGACTGAGCTCGAGATTAAGCGCAGTCACGATCAGGCCGGCAATTTCGCCTTGCAGCGCAAGCTGGGATTCGGTGGGTTTGGATTCAGTAGGCACGGGTTCAGACATAACGATTTCACAACAAAAATGAGCGGTGCACCCCGAACCAGCCGAGTTGCACCGCTCATTATATTCGGTAAGCCCGTTGACCGCAGTCTGGCTTATTCCGGCTTGCGATACACCCTGCGCGCCCGCATGGCCGGATCCGTCGCGATTTCCATGAAATGACCGCTTGAGTTTGCTGGAAATTTTCATCCCTCTCGCCCTCGGGAACCCAACAATCCGGAGAGCCAGTCAGGCGCCCTCCCGTCAGGCTCCTCCAACTCGCTGAAACGCGATTTTGGGGGGACTGGAAAAAAGCGCACAGGTTTGCTATGCTTCTCGTTTTTCCCGTTCCCCGGAATCCTTTTTCAATGCCCTACGTCAAAATCAAAGAAAACGAGCCGTTCGATGTCGCACTGCGCCGCTTCAAGCGCTCCATCGAAAAAGTGGGTCTGCTGACCGAACTGCGCGCCCGCGAGTTCTACGAAAAGCCCACCGCTGAGCGCAAGCGCAAGCTCGCTGCTGCAGTCAAGCGCCAGAGCAAGCGTCTGCGCGGCCAGCAACTCCCCCCCAAGATGTATTGATTCTGCGGCCACGCAGAATCTCGCTCGACCCATGTCGCTGAAAGCACGCGTCACCGACGACATGAAGGATGCCATGCGCGCCAAGGATACGGCGCGTCTCGGCACGATCCGTTTGCTGCTCGCTGCGATCAAGCAGAAGGAAGTGGACGAACGGATCGAGCTCGACGATGCAACGATCAGCAGCATCGTCGAAAAACTCATCAAGCAACGCAAAGACTCGATCAGCCAGTTCCAGGCCGCCGGTCGCGACGATCTGGTGGCCGTGGAGCAGGCCGAACTGGTCGTGCTGCAAGCCTATCTGCCCGAACAGCTGTCTGGCGCCGAAGTCGAGGCCGCCGTGATCGCAGCGATTGCCGAATCGGGTGCTGCCAGCGCCAAGGACATGGGCAAGGTCATGGGCTTGTTGAAGCCTCGTCTCGCCGGCCGTGCCGACATGGGGCAGGTTTCCAGCTTGATCAAGGCTCGGCTGGCAGGCTAGACGCCGCCCGGCACCTGCCCGGGCTTTTGATGCACCTCCCCTCGGTATGCGGCAACCATGATCCCGCGCGACTTCATCGATACCCTGCTTGCCCGCGTCGATATCGTTGATGTCATCGACCGTCGCGTGTCGCTGAAAAAAGCCGGCCAGAACTACCAGGCCTGCTGCCCTTTCCACAACGAAAAAACCCCCTCCTTTACCGTCAGCCCGACCAAGCAGTTCTACCATTGCTTCGGCTGCGGCGCGCATGGCTCCGCGCTCGGTTTCCTGATGGAATACGAGCACATGAGCTTCCCCGATGCCGTTGCGGCGCTGGCACAGGATGTCGGTCTGCCGATACCGGAATCGGCACAGGACTCCGACCGCCCCAAACCGCCGCCCGCCCTGTGGGATGCACTGGAACAAGCCGCGCAGTTTTACCGGCAACAACTCAAAAGCTCGCCGCGCGCAATCGACTACCTGAAACAACGCGGTCTCACCGGCACGATCGCCGCCCGCTACGGCATGGGTTATGCGCCGGACGACTGGTCGCCGCTGAAGCAGGTTTTCAATGATTACTCAGCCGACGCGCTTGCCGCCTCCGGCTTGGTCATCGACAACGAACGCAGCCGCTACGACCGCTTCCGCGACCGCATCATGTTTCCCATCAAGAACATCAAGGGCCAGATCGTCGGCTTTGGCGGACGCGTGCTCGACAAGGGCGAGCCGAAATATCTCAATTCGCCGGAAACCCCGCTGTTTCACAAAGGCTCGGAGCTATACGGCCTGTTTGAAGCGCGCGCAGCGATCAAGGCCGCCGGCCGCGCCATCGTGGTCGAAGGCTACATGGACGTAGTGGCGCTGGCGCAGCACGGCGTGGAATTTGCCGTGGCCGCGCTGGGCACCGCCACCACGCCGATTCATGTGCGCACCCTGCTGCGCCATACCGACCGCCTGATCTACGCGTTTGACGGCGACAATGCCGGGCGCAAGGCGGCCTGGCGTGCACTGGAAAATTCGCTGGAAGCCTTGCAGGATGGCAAGGAAATCAGCTTCCTGTTTCTACCGGAAGGCGAAGATCCGGACAGCACCATTCGTGCCCAGGGCCAGGCGGCCTTCCTGCGCCTGCTGGATCACGACACCCTGCCGCTGTCGGCATTTCTGGTGCGTGAACTGGCAAGCGGGCTCAAGCTCGACACCCAGGAAGGCCGCGCATCCCTGCTCAAACAGGCCAAACCGCTGCTGGAAAAAATCACCGCGCCGATGCTGGGCAGCCTGATCCAGCGGCAAATCGCCGAGCTGGCGCACGTGCCGGCCAACGAACTCACGCAAATGGGCGTGAAACCCACCATTGCCCGCCGCGCACCGCCGCGTCCCACGCGCCGCCCGGCCCCCTCGCGCTTGCGCAGCCTGGCGCGCATGATGCTGCTCAATCCGCAGCGGGTCGCCGAAGTCGATCAGGCATGGCTGGACGCCAACGATCCGCTGTTCGAGCATCTGGCCGATCTCATGACCTGGCTGCGCGACATCGGAAGCCCCAGCCTGCCCTCCCTCGCCGAAGCCGCGCGCGGCAGCACGCTGGAAAGCCTGGTCAATGAACTTATGACCGACTTGCTCGACAAAGACGATAGCTGGGACTGGAACGCCGAATTCGATGGCGCCGTCAGGCAACTCCACGATGACTGGCGCCGCCGACGGCAACAAGACCTGGCTGCGCGGCCACTGAACAGCCTGAGCGCCAGTGAACGCCAAGAACTGGTAGACCTGGCACGGTCCTAGCTTGCCAGAAACGGCAAGACAACGCCAGGCATTGCGGTATAATTGCCGGTTTTTGAACGACTTTATCTGTCCGCGCGCCCTGCGCGAGATGGAACCTGAGCGGAGAAGAATCTGTGGCTGTACGTGGAAGAAAACCCGGTGGTGGTGCCAAGAAAGCCGAAGCGCTGATCCCTCTCAAAGAATTGACGCCGGTGGAAGCCGAAGCGCGTCGCACCCAGCTTAAAAACCTGATCATACTGGGCAAGGAGCGCGGCTTCCTGACCTACGCCGAAATCAACGACCACTTGCCCGACGAAGTGCTGGACGCCGACCAGATCGAAGGCGTGATCAGCATGATCAACGACATGGGCATCCAGGTCTACGACGAAGCGCCGGACGCCGAAACCCTGCTGATGCAGGAAGCCGCGCCTGCGGTCGCCGACGAGGATGTGGTCGCCGAAGCCGAGCAGGCGCTGACGACCGTCGATTCCGACTTTGGCCGCACCACCGACCCGGTGCGCATGTACATGCGCGAAATGGGCACGGTCGACCTGCTCACCCGCGAAGGTGAAATCGAAATCGCCAAGCGCATCGAAGAAGGCCTGCGCCACATGGTGATGGCCATTTCGTCGTGCCCGCTCACCATCCAGCAGATTCTGGACATGGCCGCGCTGGTCGAAAAAGACGAGTTGCGCATCGATGAACTGATCGACGGCTTTGTCGAGGTCGCCTCCGCCACGCCGACACCCGCTGCAACCAATGCAGCCGCAACGGACGAGTCTGACGAGGAAGAGGAAGAAGAGGAGGAAGACGAAGAAGCCGCCCAGGCTGCAAGCGCTGCCATAGCGGCCGCCAACCTGGCGCAACTCAAGGCCGAAGCCCTTGCGCAATTCGACTTCATCCGCAAGGCCTACAAAAAGGCCCAGCTCGCCCAGACCAAATTCGGCCTCGGCACCCCGCAGCACATGAAAGCGCAGTCCGAAGTGACTGACCTGCTGATGGTGTTCCGCTTCTCGGTGCGCCAGGTCGACGGCCTGTGCGAACAGATCCGCAACGCAGTCGAAGAAGTGCGCTCGCACGAACGCAAGGTCATGGATTTCTGCATCAACCGCTCCGGCATGCCGCGCGCGCATTTCATCAAGACCTTCCCCGGCAACGAAACCAATCTCGCCTGGGTCGACAAGGAAATCGCCGCCAAAAAAGGCTATTGCTCGACGCTTGCCAAGGTGCAGTACGAAGTCAAGGCACACCAGGAAGCCCTCATCGCGATGCAGGATCGCATCGGCCTGCCGATCAAGAACCTGAAAGACATCAACAAGCAGATGTCCACCGGCGAAGCCAAGGCGCGCCGCGCCAAGCGCGAAATGATCGAGGCCAACCTGCGTCTGGTGATCTCCATTGCCAAGAAATACACCAACCGTGGCCTGCAGTTCCTCGACCTGATCCAGGAAGGCAACATCGGCCTGATGAAAGCAGTCGACAAGTTCGAATACCGTCGTGGCTACAAGTTTTCGACCTACGCCACCTGGTGGATCCGCCAGGCGATCACGCGTTCGATCGCCGACCAGGCGCGCACCATCCGCATCCCGGTGCACATGATCGAAACCATCAACAAGATGAATCGCATCAGCCGCCAGATCCTCCAGGAAACCGGCATCGAGCCCGATCCCGCCACGCTCGCGATCAAGATGGAAATGCCGGAAGACAAGATCCGCAAGATCATGAAAATCGCCAAGGAGCCGATCTCGATGGAAACGCCGATCGGCGACGACGAGGATTCCCACCTCGGCGATTTCATCGAGGACTCCGGCACGCTGTCGCCCGACGATTCCGCGGTCTACGCCAACCTGCGCGACGCCACCCGCGAAGTGCTGGACAGCCTGACCTCGCGCGAGGCCAAGGTGCTGCGCATGCGCTTCGGCATCGAAATGAACACCGACCACACGCTGGAAGAAGTCGGCAAGCAGTTCGACGTCACCCGTGAGCGGATTCGCCAGATCGAAGCCAAGGCCCTGCGCAAGCTGCGCCACCCGACCCGTTCCGAAAAGCTGAAAAGCTTTACCGGCAGCGGCGAAGTCTAAGCAGGCCCGGCCGCCACGTTCGACGGCCACGGTTAGCCAATCACGGGTCTGTAGCTCAGCTGGTTAGAGCAGGGGACTCATAATCCCTTGGTCCACGGTTCAAGTCCGTGCAGACCCACCATTACAACATCCGGCAGCATCCGGAGTAGTCCACTTATCCCGCCTAGTGCGGGATTTTTATTGGCCTGTGTGGCCGCTAGTGTGTAACATCGTCCGCTGACGTCCGGGTGAAAATGTGAGTAACAACGTGAGTAACCCACTTACACACAACGGAGTTACGCACAAATGGCGCTGACTGACACAGCAATCCGCACCGCCAAACCTGCCGAAAAGCCATATTCATTGGCAGACGGCAAAGGGTTGTCGCTGCTGATCCAGCCCACCGGGGCAAAGTGGTGGCGGTTTCGCTATCGGTTCGACGACAAGGCCAAGATGCTGTCCCTTGGTGTATATCCCGACGTAGGTTTGAAAGATGCTCGCGACCGTCGCGATGCTGCCCGCAAGCTGGTAGCCAACGACATTGACCCCGGCGTGAACCGTAAGGCCGTCAAATCGGCAAAAACGGAACGGGCGGCAAACAGCTTTGAAGTGGTGGCGCGCGAGTGGTACGCCAAAAACCTGCCTACATGGGCCGCGACGCATTCAAACAAAATCATCCGGCGCTTTGAAATGTATGTTTTCCCCTGGCTGGGTGGGCGACCTGTTGCCGAGATTACCGCGCCCGAATTGCTGATGACTGCGCGCCGGGTGGCTGATACCGGCGCACTGGAAAGCGCGCATCGTGTCCTTCAAACCTGTGGGCAGGTGTTCCGCTATGCCGTGCAAACCGGGCGTGCTGTGCGTGACCCGAGCGGCGATCTACGCGGCGCATTGCCAACGGCAAAGCCTGTGCATATGGCTGCTGTGACCGAGCCTAAGCAGGTGGCGGAATTGCTCAGGGCGTTTGACGCATACGAAGGCACGTTAATCGTCCGCTGCGCTTTGCAACTTGCGCCGTTGGTGTTCGTCCGTCCGGGTGAGTTACGCAATGCCGAGTGGGCGGGCATTGATCTGGATTCGGCGGAATGGCGCTTTACTGCGTCCAAGACCGGCACAGCCCATATTGTCCCGCTGGCATCGCAAGCCGTGGCAATCCTGCGAGAGGTGCAAGCCCTGACGGGTGATGGCCGGTATGTGTTCCCCAGCGTTCGCACCAATGACCGACCCATGAGCGATAACGCGATCCTCGCTGCCATGCGGCGCATGGGCATAGCCAAAGATGAAATGAGCGGGCACGGCTTCCGGGCGATGGCGCGCACGATTCTGGATGAGGTACTGGGGGTGCGCCCTGATCTGATCGAACATCAACTAGCCCATGCCGTCCGCGATCCAAACGGGCGCGCCTACAACCGCACAGCGCACCTGCCCGAGCGGCGCAAGATGATGCAGCAATGGGCGGACTATTTGGACGGGTTGAAGGCCGGTGCGGAAATTATTCCAATTCGACACACTGCGTAATAAACAAGCAAACGGCGGGGAAAATTGCCTAAACACAGAAAACGCCACAAGTGTAGAAAATAAATAAACCCAATGAATCGTTGTTTTGTAAGGATTTTTTCTGTTTGTAGCAAACTCGCGGGCTATTACGATGAATCTATGTCATTCAATAGAGGCCGTCTACACAAACCACAGGACGGCCTGAATGAGTCACATCCCCGAAACCGGATTTTTGCGCCTTTCGCAAATCATCGGCGATCCGAAGCGCGGCATCCCCGCACTGATCCCAGTTAAAAGCACATCGTGGTGGAACGGCTGCAAATCTGGCATCTACCCTGCCCCGGTAAAACTTGCGCCTCGCACTACCGCGTGGAAAGTCGAAGATATTAGAGCGCTGATTGCCAAGTTAGGTGGCGCATCTTGAGCGCGCTGGTGACCAAGCTGGTCTATCGCACCCTTGGCCTTCCTGCTGAGCGTGCCGGGCTATCCCGAAGGGATATTGCTCGCCTGACTGTTGCCGAGTCGCTGTTAGCTGATGAGCTTCAGGCCGCGATGGATTGTGGCGACGAATACCACGATGCCTTCCCGGCATACGAAGGCTGCTGTCAGGCGCTTGGGGGATGCACTGGGAAGTCGTCAGGGGTAGTGAACCATGCGCAACCAAACGCCTGCTGAAGCCATGAAAACAGAGCGCCAGTATCTACGCCTCAAGAAATTGACCGGCAGGGATATAGTTCGCATCGCTGCTAAACACAACCTGCGAGAGCTTCAGGCTGAGCTGGGGGCGGAAAGCCATATCGACCACACCCGCATCGGCCTGAATCAAGTTATCGCGGGTGCATCCACCGCTGCCGAGGTTGCTGCCAGTGCCGAGCGCCTGATGCTGGATGCAAACGCAGGCAATCTGCGCAAGGATGCCGTTCGCGGGGTTGAAATCGTCGTCAGCCTGCCTGCTGTATCGACCATTGACCCGACAGCCTATTTCACTGACTCACTGGCTTGGATACGGGGTTTCTTCAATGTGCCAGTGTTGTCCGCCGTGATCCACCTAGATGAGTCCGCGCCGCATTGCCACGTGATCTTGTTGCCGCTGGTAAATGGGCGCATGACAGGCAGTGATTTGGTTGGCAACAAGCCACGCCTTCAGGCCATGCATACAGTTTTCTTTGAACAGGTGGGGCGCAGGTATGGGCTAACGCGCCCAGTGGCACAAAAGCACTTGAGTTCAGCAACAAGATACAAGGCAGCTTCGGTGATTGTGACGGCCATCCAGGGCAATCCTGAGTTGCTGGATCAAAGGGACGTGGAGAGCGCCATGCTGGGAGTGCTGGCGCGCGACCCTGAGCCATTGCTGACGGCTTTGGGCTTGTCTATGCCGCTGCCGACAAAGCCCGTCAAATCATTCGTCGAAATCATGACCAAGCCCTGCAAACTTGAAAAGCCTATAGGGTTCAAAGGCAGCGCAAAACCTATAGGGTTTGCTCATAGATCAACTGAAAGCCATCGAACCCTATCCTGTGTAGGGTTCGCCCCTGAGTCATTGCCATTAACTGAAGTCGGAAGCATCCACCCCGACGTATTCAGTCGCAGCCAAGATGACGCGCCTTCAGAGTACTGGGACAGTGAACGCGGCGAGTTCAGGATAGCGCCAAGAGATAGAGCAATGTCTGTGAGGAATGATGCCGCCCTAGAGCTGGAACGCAACCTAGCGCGGCTGGGGCAACGGGCGTAAGGCGTCGTCAGGGAGGGGCGGCAACGAAGCCCAAGGCATCGGTAACGGAGAGCGCGCATATATCGTTTCGCACACACCCGCGAAATGGCGACAGATACCCTGTGGGGGCATCCAAAGTCCAGAGCTTCACCGTCGTAGACCGTGCATTAAGTCATTTATTCGCATGGGCAGAATGAAAAAACGCATTTTCTCAACTGCACGCCGGGTGGGGCGGGTGAAAAGTCAGGGCGATGGAAACCCTAGACCGTGCATTAAGAACAGCATCAACGCTAACCCGCAAAACGCCCCCCAAAACATTAATTCAGCAGTACGCGCGCCATGTACGCCCGCACGCGAGGGCGGCAGCAATTTAATAACGGGCAACAATTAAGGGACCACCCCATACAAGCACTTACCAAACCGCTACAGACCCGCATCAATAGGCTTGCACACCGCTTTGCCACCCAACAGGAGCCGCGCATCAAGTCCGAATTGATTGAGCAACTACAGGCAGCCCGCAGGGATGGCGCAACGCTAGACGATCTGAGCAAGCTGCTTGATGCGATGGAGTCGCCTGCATAGAGCGCCAAAGTGAATGGCTACATCAAGGCGCTGCGCTGGCTCCAATGGCAAAGTGAATGCAAACGTGACCGCCGAAACCTAATGCCGTAAAGGCTTGGCGGTGCATGGTGAACAGGTTGCAATCAACCCTGATAGCCACAGAAACAGGCTATGCGTGTGTGTCGGGTGAGGTGTAGAAATTTAAACTTGATATGACAGGATGTGTCAGATTTGCTTTGCTCGGTCGTCTCAAATCGACCCTGAGCCGACGGTCGAGGCTTGTTCATCTAACGTCCGTTGACGCAGCGAAAGCGGTCTATTCACAAGCCCACCTCACACTTAACGCACATAGTTAGCCGACCCAAACGGGAGCATAATCCGTCAGCCACCGGTCTCCTTTTTCATAACGTAATATAGAGACCGGGTACTGAGAAGACATATAAAAATCATCAAGATAAAACGCTATGACGTCCGTCTCTATATTAATAAATGTCCGGACCCATGGGTCTCTTGAATAACTGTTAGAACTCTATGGTTCCGGCCGAGCTAGAAAGACAAGCTGAAATAGCCCATTGGATAAACGCCAACTTGTCTGTCCCGTTTTCTTTGAGCGGAAAAGATCATTTGGCGTTGTCATGCTTTGATCTATCCGTGGAACACCACGCAGCGATTTGCGCTTTGTGCGACATCCCCCTGTACGGCTCAATGTTCGCCCTTGTCCGAGTTCAATTTGAGGCCCTGGGAAATGGTCTCTGGCTCCGGCACGCCGCGTCGCAAGAGCAAGCAGAAAAGTACCAGACGAAAGACGGGTTAAAAGGCATTGGTTTTGGAACCCTGCTAACAATTTTTGAGGCTAGAGTAGGCGCCAGCGCCCCAGCGTTTACTGACCTTAAGAAACGATACTGGGAAATCCTTTCCAACTTCACTCACACTGGCTTTCAGGGGGTAGCTAGAAGGTCTGACGACACGCACACAGGCGGAGTTAACTACTCAGAACAAGAAGTACTGACCATGCTTCGGTTATCCGGGGTACTCGCCCACGTGGCGGCCATCGAGTTGGCTGGTCTATCAGGAGGCGCCGCGCTTATTTCCACCTCGCTTGATCGGTTCCGCCAGTATGGTGCGTAGAGTTCTAACATCTCAGTCGAGAGGGACCGTCTGCAAGCTGCGCTTGCATCCGGCCCCTCACTTCAAACGTTAGCAATCACAAGGAGAATCTCTTGAAGGCAGCTCATGCTCTAACCTTGTTCGGCATCCTATTGGCTTCCAGTCTGACGACAGCCGCAGCAGAAAATAATGAAACAGCTAGAGCGCTGGATTTCTTTAATCGTATCTTTTCAGCATGCCAAAAGAATGATCAAAACTTATTTTGGGCACAATTTTCGTCAGGGAAGGGTTTTAGAGGGGCACCACAAGGAAAGAGAAATGAATTGTTTAAGTCTTACTGTAATGGGGTTACTTCTCAAGCATTGAAGCAATTGGAAGGCTATGACTACTTCCTTAAACCCAAGGCGGGATACTACGGGAGTACCAAAAACGTACTTTGTAGGTCACCTAAGGGGACAGGCCCTGGTAAATGCGAAGGGATGTTCGATGTAGCCATTGAAAACGGGCAAATCAAACGCGATGAAAATTAGTCTGGCAGTTATAAGCATAATTGCTAACCCGCCAGTCAAGCGGGACGCGCCGCAAGCGGCGCGCCCCTTACTTCCACGTTAGCCATCATCTATCCAAACGGCGGCGATATGGATATCGACAATTCAATGCTTCAGTGGTCCCAAACTGTCTATGGCGTCGCTCATTCATTGCACCTCGCCAATTCAATAAAACTTGGAAACCTCACGGCTCTGATTGAGAGCCTATCGGCGGCAGAGCAGTGGAATCAATCCGACCTCGGGTTTACGTCATCGCTACCTACGAAAGAGTTTAAGGACGGGTCAATAAACCTGAACGGAAAGGACCACGGAGAAGTCTTCGGCATTCTTTCCGAAAACATCGTCAAAATCCTATTTGTGAATCTTGCGGTTCTTGCAGACGAATGTCTGGATCAACTAATAGCAGAAGCCGGGACGACCCCACCAAACTACCTGACGAGCAAAGCCGAATGGGTGAAGTCAAGAATTGACGACAAATACGTGTGGGCCGCAAATGGAATGCTTGAGCTTTGCGCCCTCAGAAACGCGGTAGTCCATAACGGCGGCACGATCAACAAATCTGTGATCGACATTCTTGAAAAAGCAGGTGTTGGTGACGCAAAGCTCGGTCATGAGGTGTCACTCTCATTCGGTGATCTGTTTCGCTACAGGCGTGCGTTACGAACCGTCATTGGCGAACTTCAGAAGCTTAAGCAAAATGGCTAACCCATCATTCCACCGGACCTGCGCGAAAAGCCGCGGAGGCCGGTGAATTCAAACGTTCTTGACTGCTTAAGAACGCCCAACGGACGTCTGCATTGAACGCAGTAAATGACCGCTTCTGGCCGATTCCTGCCTTAGAGGTAACGCTTGCGTCAGAAACATCGCCTTTAACAAAGGACAAAAAAGATGAGAACACGGAAGAGGGCATCTAAAACAGATTGATTCAGACACCCCGCGCCATGTACGAACCGATAAACACAGAAGGTATCGGGAAGCACGCACCGACTCAGGGGGTTTTAATAACCGATGAATAACCGCAGAAACCGGCTATGCGCGTGAGTGGCGAGGGGTGAACTAAAAACATGATCAAAACAGGGGTAGCGATCAATTCAGTGGTGTAACTATGTGTGTAACTCATCGTCGAGAATAACTTAAATCCCCTATTCACAAGCCATTCAGCATGCAGTTCAAGGGGGTGCAGACCACCAAAAACAAACGGCTTGGCGCACGATGCGCCAGGCCGTTTTTCTTGATGTGACACGGGCAGGGCACGACAAGAGTTTCCGGCAGGGTATCCGTCCATATCCATACCCGGTAAATTAGCGACCATCCTGCGCAACAACGACTCGTGTTAGCCATGCCCACCTATGACGCCATTCTCCCCGCCCCGATGTGCCGCCTGGGCGCGCGCTTTGACGGCGACGCGCTGACGCGGCTGGATTTTTTGCCGCTGGCTACACCGGTGTCGGCGCAACTGGATGCGCGTGCCGAGCACCTTGCGCGCGAGCTGGCGGCTTACTGGGATAACGCTGCGCATGCCTTCGATTTGCGCTTTGCGCTGGCCGGCACGCCGTTCCAGCAGCGGGTATGGCAGGCGCTGCGGGCGATTCCGCCGGGCCAGCCAACGACCTACGGCGCGCTGGCGAAACAGCTCGGCACGGCGGCGCGCGCGGTGGGTCAGGCGTGCGGTTCGAACCCGTTGCCGATCCTGGTGCCCTGCCATCGCGTGGTGGCGGCCAACGGGCTGGGCGGCTTCATGCATGCGGCGGCAGGCGCGCCGCTGGACGTGAAAACCTGGCTGCTGGCGCACGAACAACATGCCCCCGACCACGACGACAGATGACCCGCTGATCGACCGCTTTTGCGATCATCTGTGGCTGGAAGACGGGCTGGCGCAACTGACGCTGGCGGCGTATCGGCGCGACCTGCTCGCGTTTGGCCACTGGCTCAGGCAAGCCAAAGGCTGCGAACTGAACGCCGCCGTGGCGGGCGATATCGAAGGGTATCTGGCGTGGCGCTTTGCCCAGCATGCGCAAGCACGCAGCGCCGCGCGCTACACCTCCAGCCTCAAGCGCTTTTATCGCTACCTGCTGCGCGAAAGCCTGATCGCCGCCGATCCCACGCTCAATCTCGACAGTCCCAAACTGCCGCGCTCGCTGCCCAAGTCGCTGACCGAGGGCGATGTGGAACGCCTGCTCGGCAGCGCCGCAACCGACGCGACGCTCGATCTGCGTGACCGCGCGATGCTGGAGACGCTGTACGCCACCGGCTTGCGCGTGTCCGAACTGGTGGGGCTGAAGCTGACGGCAGTGAACCTCAACGACGGCGTGCTGCGCGTCACCGGCAAGGGCAACAAGGATCGGCTGGTGCCGCTGGGCGAAGACGCGGTGGAATGGCTGCGGCGCTATCTGGCCGAAGCGCGCCCGGAGTTGATGAACAAAAACCTGAGCGATGCAGTGTTCGTCACCGCGCGCGGCGACGGCATGACGCGGCAGGCGTTCTGGTATCTGATCAAGCGCCGCGCGCGCGCGGCGGGAATCGAGCGGCCGCTGTCGCCGCACACGCTGCGCCACGCTTTTGCCACCCACCTGCTGAATCACGGCGCGGATTTGCGCGTGGTGCAGATGCTGCTCGGGCACAGCGATATCTCCACCACGCAGATCTACACCCATGTTGCGCGCGAACGGCTGAAACAGTTGCACGGGCAACACCACCCGCGCGGATGATGCTCACTCTGGCTGCTTGATCCGCTCCATCAAGTAACACAGGCAATCTTGGCGGATCACCCGCTCGTCGCGCGTCAGCATGGCCGGCATCAATGGCCGTCTGAGCTTGATCTCGTTCTTCTGGTAATCGAACAGGCGGTCGCCGATGTCCGCGCCGCTTTCGTCCAGCACCTGCAGCCGCGCCGCGCTGCCCGCCTTCACCCGTCCCCACAGATCGCCGTGCGCCAGTTCGCGGAAATTGAAGTGATCGAGCTCGGGCACGAAATCGATATCGGCAGCCGGTGCGCCGAAACCGAAGCCGACCGCCTCCGGCAACTTGACCGTGGCCACCGTGTGAAACAGATCGACGTCATGCGGTGCGACCGGATGCTGCGGGAATTCGGACAAATGCAGGCAGGCTTCCATGAACGCGGCGGCATGTTCGACGCTGTCGGGCGTGCCGGGCTTGCCGCATTCCACCGTCACCGCCGGGCACAGCTCGGCAAACGCAGCCGACTGCACGCCGCGCGGGCGGATGAAATAGACGACGATGCGCGAAAACAGCGTGGCGAGATGCAGAAAGTCTGAATCCAGCCGGTTGACGCAGGCGTAATGCGGATTGAGGCCGGTGTTGTTGTGGATGTCGATGCTGGCAAACACACCACGGGCACGCATCGCATCGACCACCTGCTGCATCATCGCCAGCTCGGCCGGATGGGCTTCCTCGCTGCCCGGCCACACGCGGTTGTAGTCCGGCTGGCCATCGAGCCGGCGCAGCCCGGATCGCGCCGCCTCGACATTGCCGATGAACAGCGACAAGGCGCGCGGCAGTTCGGCCGCTGCATATTTTTTCAGCACCGATTGCGCGGCCAGCCAGCCGGTGTCTTCATTGCCGTGCAGCAGCACCGAGACGAACAGCGGCGGCATGCGCCGGCCCGGCAGATGGATCAGCGCCGGGCCGGGCAGCACCTCACTCAGCTGGGCGGCCGTCGCCTCCAGCAAGCCTGCGGGCACAGCTTCAAATTGCGTCAGCATTACAGGCTCCATTCATGCACCGGTGCGCCGGAACGCTGGTTCACCAGGTAATCGTCCATCATGCGATGAACGTCGCCACCCACTTTTGCGAGCCGCTGCAGCTGCCATGCCGCCCCAGTCTGGCCGCTGCGCGCCCGGGCTTCGACCACGCCCAGATAATGTTCGATCTCGGCAACGGGCAGCCCGAAATCACGCAGCCCCTGACGCGCCAGCGGCAGCGCGGTCTCAAGAATGAATTCGCGCAGGGGATAACGCCGGCCATCCAGCCAGGTCAGTTTGGCCTCTAGCCCGTGGCGGGCAGCGGCGTAGAAATTGGCACGCGTGTCGGCAAATGGGAGTCCGGCTTCTGCCGCAACAGGCTGCCGCGCCAGGGCATGCACCAGCCCAAAATACAGCGCCGCATTGGCCATCATATCCAGCACGGTTGGACCACTCGGCAGCACCCGCTGCTCCAGCCGCAGGTGTGCCTGCCCGGCCTCATCAAAGCCGATCAGTGGCCGTACCCAGCGCCAGATGGCGCCGTTGTGCAAACGCAGATGCGGATAACGGGTTGGCGCTTCTTGCTGCGGCATCGGCAACAGCACCGGATAGTGTTCGAGGTTTTCCTCGAACAGTTCAAGCGGGCTGTTTGCCACATAGCCGCGCCCGAACGTCACCCGCCGCAGCGTCGGCTCCTCCAGCCCCGCGTAGCCGCCCAGTTCGACCGCCTGCTCGAACACGGGCACGCGCGTCTCCTGCCACAGGCGCTGGCCGAACAGCAGCGGCGAATTGACCGCCGCCGCCAGCAGCGGGGCGCAACTAATCAGGGTAGCGTTGTAGTAGCGCCCTGCCTGCTCGAACGGCACCTGCAGATGCAACTGGAATGAGGTGGTGGCGGCTTCCAGCATCACGTCGCGCCGGCTCAACTGAAGATGATCCGCACCCTCGATGTCGATGCGGATGGGGGCGCCATCACGCTGCTGCAATACTTGCGCGTTGAGCACGTCGAAGCGATTCATCGCCGACATGTTGGCGAGGCACAAATCCTCGTCGCGGATGGTTGGCAGGATGCCGATCATAGCCAGCACGGTATCCATGCCGTGCGCCACCTGCTGGCACTTGTCCCAGGTGGTCAGCAGGGATTCCTCCATCGCTGCCAGCACGCCCGCACCCATTTCCACCGGCGGCGCATTCAACTCGACGTTGAAGCGCGACAGTTCGGGCACCACCAGCGGATCGTTCAACGCGCGCAGATAGGTTTCGTTGACCGGATTGGGCCGCCCGGCGTGATCGAGCAGCCACGCTTCGAGTTCGAATCCCGCAACGAAACGTGCATCCGAAAAGCTACCCGATTTGACGGCCGACTGCAGTGCGGCCGTTTCTTCCGCCAGCTTGCCGGCAAACTGCTGGAAGTCCGCTTCCGAAAAGTGCGTGCGGTCGATTTCCTGACCCATAGCCGAATACTCCTGACGCCATCCAACGACAGTGCGTTGAAATTACACCCGCGTGCTGTGCTTGGCGAGGTAAAACCACTCCTGGCCAGGCTGTGCGTTGGGATTGGGAAAAACGATATAGCCATCGTTGTCCGCCCGCACCGGCGTGCCGTCGTGGCGCGTGCCGATCAGGTCGCCCGCGTGCAGGCGATCGAAGCTCGACCAGTGACGGCTGAACGCATCGTCTGCGTGGATGCGGTCGATGACCTGGTACAGGCTCAGCGCCTCGGTGTCGGTCACCGCTGCTGGCGCGGGTGCCGCAGTCAGTCCCAGATGCGCCAGCGTGTTGCAAATGGCGCGGTAGGCGACGGCAGGTGCGGCCGGATCGTCGTGCTGGCCGCATTCGAGGGTGAGCGCGATACCGCCGTTCGCGCGCATGTATTCAGTGGTACCGACGCCATAGCGCGCATCGGCCTCGCGTGCCGATACGCCAGCCGCCACCCGCCGCGCAACGCCGGCAGCATAGGTATCGAGCCAGCCATCGACGAAGCGATGCGCCCCCAGCCGCAGCGCCAGCGCGGTTTCTTCGGCTGAGCGCGCAAACGGCTCCAGCGTGCCGCTGTTGTCCAGCGGCCCCAGCATGACGAAGGGCTGGCCGGCGGTATGGAACGAATGCAGGTCGAGCAGCGCATCGTGCTGCGCCAGCAACGGGCACAGCCAGTTGGCGATGCGGTCTTCAAATTCGGTCGGCGTGTCGGTCGGCACCAGATTGCGGTTGAGGTTGCGGTCGCCCATGCGCCGATGATGCGCATAGGCCAGCGGGTTGGTGACCGGCACAAAGGTGACGTGACCCGCTGCAATCCCCAATTGTCCGGACTCGATCTCGCCGATCACGCGACGGATCGCCTGGGTGCCGCAGGTTTCATTACCGTGCACCGCACCCAGCACGATGAGACGTGCGCCGGGCGCGAGACCGGTGAACGAGACGGACTGGAAATGCAGCGATTCGGTGGGGTTTGCTTTGGGTTGGTTCATACGTTCATGGCCTTGAATAACAACGACACACTCGACAGCAGCAGCAACACGCCGACCAGCCGCGTCATCTGCGCCTGGCTCAAGCTGACATGCACACGCCCGCCCAGATAGAGCGCACCCAGCATGAGGGGCAAGGCGGCAAAATACGCGATCCACACCTGGCTCGACAACAACAGGCCGACTATCAAAAAGCTGGCGATGCGAGTCAGGCCTTCGGTAAAAAACAGCGCCGAAAACGTCGCGCGCAAATCGCTTTTGTCGTGGATGCGATGGGTCAGATAAATCACATAGGGCGGCCCGCCGGTGCCGAACAGCGCGCCCACGGTACCGCCGGTGAGCGCGGCAGGCACCGCCCAGCCACGTGAAATCAGCTTGTCGCCGCGAATGTTGAATACGCTGCGTAGCGCGAATATGAAGACGAATCCGGCCAGCGCAAACAGCATCGGCTCGGGTGGCAGCTTGACCAGCAGCGTGGTACCCGCGATCACGCCGATCACGCCAAAAGGAATCAGGATACCGATTTCATCCCACTTCACGCGTTTGAAGTGCAGGCCGCCGATGACGATCGATGCGGTGAAATCCAGCAGCAGGATCAGCGGCACCACGAATTGCAGCGGCAGAAACAGCGCCAGCAAAGGCACCGAGACCAGACCTGAACCAAAGCCGGTGATGCCGCGTATGACATACGCTGCCAGCAGAATAATCGACCCGCTGACAATATCGCTGGTAGCGATTTGCTCCAGACTCACGCGCGGGTGCCGCGCTCGATGGTGATACCGAGTTCCTTGATGCCCGGCACGATGGCGAACTTGGTCACCGAGACTTTCACCCACGGCGAACCGAACTCATTGCGCACGATGGTGGCGACGTGCTCGGCCACCGACTCCACCAGCGTGATCGGCTGCGGCGCATTGTGCAGATAGTCCTTCACCCGCATCGCCACCGCGCCGTAGTCGATGGTGTCGGCGACGTTATCGGTGCCGCCCGCCTTGCTGTTCGGCAGGCCGATTTCGAGGTCGAGCCGGACCGGCTGCGGCACTTTGCGTTCCCATTCGTATACGCCGATAATCAGTTCGAGACGAAAGTCCCGCAGAAACAAGATATCCATCACGCCGCGCCCGCTTGGGCCCATCCAAAACCCGCCATTTTACTGACATATGACCACGCTGTTGTTTATCACTGCCGCCTATCTGATCGGCTCCCTGTCATTTGCCGTCATCGTCAGCAAACTCATGGGCCTGCCCGACCCGCGCAGCTTCGGCTCCGGCAACCCCGGCGCCACCAACGTATTGCGCACCGGACGCAAGGCCGCCGCCGCACTGACGCTATTGGGCGACGCACTGAAAGGCTGGGTCGCGGTGGTGCTGGCGCGCCTGCTCGCACCACAGTTCGGCTTGAGCGAAGACGTTGCCTTGCTGTGCGCGCTGGCGGTATTTGCCGGCCATTTGTTCCCGGTGTTTTTCCGCTTTCAGGGCGGCAAGGGCGTGGCCACCGCACTCGGTGTGCTGGTTGGCCTCAACCCCTGGCTCGGGCTGGCATGTCTGGCCACCTGGCTGTTCATGGCCAAGGTGTTCCGGATTTCTTCGCTGTCCGCACTGACCACCGCCATCCTCGCCCCGGTCTACGCCTGGCTACTGATGGGCTGGGGCAACTCGACGATGACCGTACTGGTGATTGCGCTGCTGCTGGTCTATCGTCACAAGAGCAACCTGATCAAACTAGCCAACGGCGAAGAAGGCCGTATCGGAAAACCCAGCTGACATGGCCTTTTTCGAAAAATCCATCGATCACGCAAAAGACAGCCTCGCCGAAGTCTCGCGCGAAGCGATCGACCGCGCCGGCGATCGCCTGTCTGGCGTGGTCAAGGAAGGCGTCACGCAGGCCGGCAGCGAACTGAAGGACGTCATCTGGCAGGCCAGCCAGGAAATTGACGCCAAGCTGGACAAGATTTCGGTCGAACTGCACGAACAGCGCCAGTTCACCAAGGACGACGTACGCGAACTGGTCGACTACGCCGGCGACAAGCTCGGCACGATCCTGGACCAGCGCATGGCGGTGGCCAAGTCCGAGATTTCCTCGCTGGTGCAGGACAAGGTTGAATACTTCAAGCGTGAAATCGACGGCTTTTTCATCGAACGCCAGCGCGACCTTGCGCGCGAGCGGCGGCGGCTGTTCATCAACGTCGCCATCGCGATTCTGGCGTCGGTCTCGCTCGGCTTCGTGTCCTGGCTGTATCACCAGTACATGGGCGGCGGGCTCGATCTGTTCGCCATGTTCCGCATCGTGTTCGCCTCGCTCGTCGGCGGTTGGGGCGCGTATCTCGCAGTGCGCGTGGTGCGCCGCTGGATGTCGATGTCGGAACACAAGAAGGACACGCTGTTTCTGGTCAGCCGCTACTGGGGGGTACTGCGCCCGGAAAGCATCTTCGGCACGATTGTGCTGGTGTGCCTGATTGCGGTGCTGGTCGGGTTCTTGCTGTTCCCCGATCAGATCGCGCAGCTGACCGGCAGTGAAAAATGGCTGAAGGCTTTACGCGACGCCTACCCGATGCTGCGGCAGTGAATCATTTTCAGCATTCAGCGAGCGCGCAGCCAACAACGCGCACACGAAAGGAGCCTTCATGGCATTGGGTTGGCTAATGGTTTTACAGAGCGTTCCCTGGTCGGAGGTCATTGCAAACGCGCCCAGGCTGGCGGATGGGGCAAAGAAACTGTGGAACACGGTCGCCGGAAAACCGGCGCTGCCGAAACAGCCGGTTCCGCATGCACAGCCCGCTGCGGCGTCCGACAGCCAGGTGCTGGCCGCGCTCGAAGCCCGCGCCGCAGCCCTTGAAACTGCCGTGTCCGACCTGCACGGCCAGATGACGGCCTCCTCCGAGCTCATCAAGTCGCTGGCCGAACAGAATGCCCAGCTCGTCAAGCGTATTGAAGCCAATCGGGTCCGGGTGTTCTGGCTCACGGCGGCCACTGCCGTGCTGGCCATCGCTGTCATCGCCGCCTGGCTGCGCTAGCTGCGCGCGCCAGACCTTACACCGCCTCCAGCGTCGCCAGATCCCAGCGCGGCTTGACCGCAAACGTCATATCCAAGGTTGCGTGCTCCATCCGCTGCGCGCCCGCAAACGCGATCATCGCGCCGTTGTCGGTGCAAAACTCCATGCGCGGGTAAAACACGCTGATGCCGCGCGCCGCTGCTTCGCGCGTGAGCCGTTCGCGCAGATGCGTGTTGGCGCCGACGCCGCCCGCCACCACCAGTCGCCTGGCCTGGCTGTGTTTGCAGGCGGCGAGACTTTTCGTCACCAGCACGTCCACCGCCGCCACCTGAAATGCCGCGGCAATGTCCGCCGCCTCAGCCTGCCCCACTTTGCGCACCAGCGTCAGCACGGCGGTTTTCAGCCCGGAAAAGCTGAAGTCGAAATCGCCGGAATGCAGCATCGGACGCGGCAGGGTAAAGCGGGTGGCGTCGCCGCTGTCCGCCAGCTTCGACAGCGCGGGGCCGCCCGGGTAGCCCAGGCCAAGCAGTTGCGCGGTCTTGTCGAAGGCTTCGCCAGCAGCGTCGTCCAGCGTCTCGCCCAGCAGGGTGTAGCGGCCGACGCCTTCCACCAGCATCAACTGGGTATGGCCGCCCGATACCAAGAGCGCGACGAACGGGAATTCGGGCGGCGTGTCGGAAATCAGCGGCGACAGCATGTGGCCTTCGAGGTGATGCACGCCGACCGCCGGAATGTTCAGCGCATACGCCAGCGCACGCGCCATGCCGGCGCCCACCAGCAGGGCGCCGGCCAGCCCCGGCCCCTGGGTGTAGGCGATGCCATCGAGCTCGGCCAGGCTGCAGCCGCTCTCGGCCAGAATCTGCCGGGTCAGCGGCAATACGCGCCGGATATGGTCGCGCGACGCCAGCTCCGGCACCACGCCGCCGTAGTCGTTGTGCATGGCGATCTGCGAATACAAGGCGTGCGCCAGCAGACCGCGCGTGCTGTCATACAGCGCGACACCGGTTTCATCACAGGAGGACTCGACGCCCAGCACCAGCATGTAAAAACCTTTCTTACTCAAAAGAAATGGCGCGGAAGTCCGCGCCATCTACACCGACCCTGAAATCCTCAAGACCTAGAACCGCATGCTATACAGCAGCTGCCAATTGGTCTGCGAGTGAGAGATGGTACGGCCGATTGAATCCGTTTGTTCCACTTCCGGTGCGAACTGCAGCGAGAAGTCGACGCCGGAGCGGTCATTGATCGCATACCCCAAACCCGCCATGTAGTGATTCTTCACGATCGCCGGAAACAGGTAATTCAAGGTGCTGTCGGGGACAGGGCTGTCCGAAAAGCTGGCGCCCGCCCGCAATGTCAGCGCAGTCGTCGCCTTGTAGGCCAGGCCAAGCTGCAACACATCCTGGTTTTCCCAGTTTTGCGGCAAGGCAAACGTCACGCTGTCACCCATCGCGGTATACGTCATGGTGAAGCTCTTCATCACGTCGCGCCAGTTGATGCGCTTCCAGTCTGCCGCAAACATCCATTCCGGGCTGGCCTGAATCGCCACGCCAAGGCCAAAGGTTTCCGGCCACTGGAAATCACGAACGGAAATCTTGCCCGGCACAGTCTGTGTCGGATTGACCGTATCAGTCACAATCATCGAAGCACCAACCGATCCCGTTTCGAGGTCGCCCAGACTGGTTTTCGAATGATAGGTGCCGCCCACGTTCACGGTGTCGCTGATCTTGTAGGTAAAGCCGATTTTCCCCGCAAAACCATGGCCTTTGGCCTTGCCGCTGTAATCGCTGTCATCGCTGTAATCAAGGCGTGCATTGTCATAGCCCGCCGTTATCATTCCGCCCAGCGCACCCCCAATGGTTCCATTACCCGGTTCTGTAATCAGATTCGCCATGCTCGCAATAGGCATCGCCATTTGCAAATCCAGCATGGCCCAGACGAAGTCCACCGAGCCGCCGATCGACAGTTTCGGGCTCACGTTATAGACCAGCGGCGCAATCAGTCGTCCCACGCCCAGTTCGGAACGCTCGGGCAAGCCATCCACGCCCCTTGCGTACTCGGTCCCCATCCCACCCTGGGCGAACATGCCCACGCCGTAGGTCAGGCTGCCGCTTTTACGGGTCCAGCCTGCTGCCGGCATGTAATAGGCATCGCCACCCGAGGATTTCTCCCCGACCACAGACACGTCAGGCCCCAGGTAACCAATCATCAGCGACACGGTATCGCCCTCCGCCCCCAGACCGAGGGTAGCCGGATTGTTCATCATGGCTGCCGCACCATTGTCATAGGCCATCGAGGCGCCGCCCAGGCTGCTTGCGATCGGACCAAATCCTTCCACGTTCATTCCATTGGTCGCGTAGGCATGGCCTGCCATGCCACCGAGCACCAGCACCATGGTGCTCATTCGCTTTAACGTCATTTAATGCTCTCCTGTATTCGGCCGCGCCGCAGCGGCGGGATTATATAGACGCCGACGCAAAGATTGCCCTCGCCCGGACCATGGGGACTGGGTGTTGAACAATTACCACAGGCACCGTTCTCCTTGATGCGGGAAAACTTGAAAGCTTGGGTAAAATCTGCTCTGTTTATGCAGACATAGCCTTTTGCGGTGCTGCCCTCAATCCAAGAAGATCCCATGTCAAACCCTCATCTGCCCTCTTCCGCTGCCGCTGGTCCTCGCGCCGATCATGACTGCGATGTACTGGTCATCGGCGGCGGCCCGGCGGGCTCGACTGCCGCCACGCTGCTGGCAGAAAAGGGGCACCGGGTCACCCTGCTGGAAAAAGCGCATCACCCGCGCTTCCACATCGGCGAGTCGCTGTTGCCGGCCAATCTGCCGTTGCTGGACCAGTTGGGGGTGCGCGCCGAGGTCGAGGCCATCGGCATGCAGAAATGGGGCGCGGAATTCATCTCGCCCTGGCACGACCACCAGCAGTCTTTCGAGTTTGCCAATGCCTGGGACAAGTCGATGCCGAGTGCCTTCCAGGTACGGCGTTCCGAATTCGACGACATCCTGATTCGCAATGCGGGTCGCAAAGGGGCGGAAATCATTGAAGGCTGCCGCGTGCGCGAAGTGGAATTCCTGCCGGACAACGCTGGCGCCATCGTGCATGCAGAACACGACGATGGCCGCAGCGAAACCTGGCAATGCCGTTTTCTGGTCGACGCCTCGGGGCGCGACACCTTCCTCGGCAGTCGCCTCAAGGCCAAGCAGCGCAATCCCAAACACAACAGCTCGGCGCTGTACGGCCACTTCACCGGCGCACAACGGCACGCAGGCCCGAAGGAAGGCCACATCAGCATTTTCTGGTTTGCGCATGGCTGGTTCTGGTTTATTCCGCTGGCCGATGGCACGACCAGCATCGGCGTGGTGACCTGGCCGCATTACCTGAAAACCCGCAAGAATTCCGTCAAGGAATTCTTCCTCGACCAGATTGCACTGTGCCCGGGGCTGGCGATGCGGTTGAAGGATGCCCTGCTGGTGTCAGAAGTGGACGCCACCGGCAACTTTTCCTATAGCTGCGACCACAGCCACGGCGACACCTATCTGCTGCTGGGCGATGCCTACGCCTTCGTCGACCCGGTATTTTCGTCCGGCGTGATGCTGGCGATGAAAAGCGCCTTCGAGGGGGCCGACGCGATCGACACCTGCCTGCGCCAGCCGGACAAAGCCACTGCTGCGCTCAAGCAGTTCGACACGGTGATCAAACACGGACCGAAGGAGTTTTCCTGGTTCATCTACCGCGTCACCAATCCCACCATGCGCGATTTGTTCATGGCACCGAGCAATATCTTTCGGGTACAGGAGGCCTTGCTGTCGGTGCTGGCAGGCGACATATATGGCAAGACGCCGATCTGGGGTTCATTGCGGATGCTGAAGCTCATCTATTACCTTGCCTCGCTCGCCAACCTCAAACGCACGCTCGTGGCCTGGAAGCGCCGCAGGTTCAACATTCGGTACGTGGAAGAACCGGAAGGCGCCGCTTGACCCCTGTGGACACGATGCTCGGGCTCGCGTTTCAGTCCGCGCCGGGACTGGCCCGGCTGCCCCGACCGGACAGCCTGCTGGGTGGCGCATGTTTTTCGCATCCTGCCGCTGCGCTGGCTGAAGCGGGCGACTTGCCGCTGCTCGCCGTGGACATGGCCTTGCCAACCGGCGCAGCGTCGGTCTGCGAAGTCTGGCATAGCCCGCCTCCGCTGCATTCCGGCCAGCAGGGCGCGATCCGTTATCGTGAAAACGACCTGCTGCTGTTCGGCTCCCTGAGCCTGGACGAAACCGGCACCGACGCGCAGCCCCCGCTGCAATCCACCGCCGAAGCGGCCTATCGGGCCATCTTTGCGCTGCTCGAAGCGCGCGGCTTTAGCGCATTGCTGCGCGTGTGGAATTATTTTCCGGCAATCAACCAGGAAAGCCACGGCATCGAGCGCTACCGCCAGTTCAACATCGGGCGCCAGGAGGCTTTCCTTGCCCATGACCGCTCGGTGATCGGCAATGTACCCGCCGCCTGCGCGCTGGGCACCGCCAGCGGCGGCCTGAACATCGCCTTTCTGGCGACGCGCGCAAACGTCACCAGCATCGAAAACCCGCGCCAGCTGAGCGCCTACCATTACCCCAGCCAATACGGCCCGAAGAGCCCGACCTTTTCACGCGCCGGCCTGGTCAATCTGGGCGGACGCGACATGCTGTTCATCTCGGGTACCGCCAGTATCGTCGGTCACCAAACCCTGCATGGTGGCGATGTGGCGGCGCAAACGCGCGAGTGCCTGGCCAATATCGCCGCCATTACCGCCGAAGCAAACCGGCTGGCGCCGGCGGCGAATTTCCGTCTCGATCAGCTGGCCTACAAGGTGTATGTTCGCCACCCGGCGGATCTCGCCGCCGTGCGCGCGGCCATGGCGAGCACGCTCAAGGTCCCGGTGGCGGCCATTTATCTGCAGGCCGATGTCTGCCGCGCCGACCTGCTGGTTGAAATCGAAGCCTCGGGCGGCCACGCCATCGACGCCGAGGCAGCCGCGTGAGCGCCCAGCTGGCGACGCCGTCTGCCACGCTGACGGGCCGGTTGCATGCGCTGTATGAGATTTTCGCGCTGTGGTTCGGGTTGATTCTGCTCGGCATGCTTTCGCTGGGCTGGTCGTCGCTGTCGGTTGCACTGTACTACCTGCTGCCGCGGCGCTGGGCGGTTCCGCTGGGGCGCTGGGGCATCACCACCGGGTTCCGTTTTTACCTCTGGGCGCTCAGCCGGATCGGCGCCTGCCGCTTCGATTTCAGCGCGCTCGATGCGCTACGCGACCAGGGCCCGCTCATCATTGCGCCCAACCACCCCTGCATGCTCGACGCGGTGATGGTGATTTCGCGCCTGCCCAATCTCGCCTGCATCATGAAAGCCAATATCGTCGACAACGTCTTTCTCGGCGCCGGCGCCCGCATGGCCGGTTACATCCGCAACGACGCCCAGCTCTCGATGATCAAGCAGGCGGTGGCCGAACTCAAAAGCGGCAGCCAGCTGCTGCTGTTCCCGGAAGGCACCCGCACCACGCGCTGGCCGGTCAATGAATGCAAGGGCACCACGGCGCTGATTGCCGGACGTGCCAACGTGCCGATCCAGACGGTTTTCATCGAAACCAACTCGGCATATTTGACCAAAGGCTGGCCGCTGTTCAAGCGCCCGGCCATGCCGATCACCTATCATTTCCGCCTCGGCCGCCGCTTCGATCCACCCGAAAAAGCCAGCGTCTTTACCGCCGAACTGGAGCGCTACTTTGTCGATGCGCTGCGCGATGCCCCGCGCTTTTTGCCGCCCGATGCCCCCCACGCGCCCGACCTCAAACCAAACCACCCCGTCGGATGACATCTGATCTCCCCTTGTCCACCAGCCACCTGGTGCTGATCCCCAGCTACAACCCCGGCGCGCAGGTGTATGCCACGGTGCGTGCCGCACGCGCCCAGTGGGCACCGGTGTGGGTGGTGGTGGACGGCAGCAGCGATGGCACCGCCGCCGGACTGCAGGAGATGGCGGCGAGCGATCCCGGCCTGCGGGTGTGGGTCCTGCCCGAAAATGGCGGCAAGGGGGCTGCGGTGCTGCACGGTCTCGACAGGGCCGCCGCAGCGGGCTACACCCACGCCTTGACCATGGACTCCGACGGCCAGCATCCGGCCGATCTCATCCCGGCTTTCATGGCCGCGTCGCAACAGCAGCCCGCCGCGATGATCCTCGGCAAGCCGGTGTTCGATGCCGGTGCGCCCGCGCTGCGGGTGCAGGGCCGCAAGATTTCCAACGGCTGGGCCAACCTGGAAACCCTGTGGGCCGGCATCGGCGATTCGCTGTACGGCTTTCGCGTCTACCCGATCGAGCCGTTGCGCCAGGTGATGCGCGGCCAGCGCTGGATGCGCCGCTTCGACTTCGATCCCGAGGCCGTGGTGCGTCTGTGCTGGCGCGGCGTGCGCCCAGTCAACCTGGATGCACCGGTGAAATACCTGCGCGCCGACGAAGGCGGGGTGTCGCACTTCAACTACCTGCGCGACAACACCCTGCTCACCTGGATGCACCTTCGGCTGGTACTCGGGTTTGTGCTGCGCTTGCCCCTGCTCGTGTTCAGGCGCGTCAGCCAGGCCCGAACCTGACACAATGACCCCTCTCTCACGGCACGCCCCCTTTATGCCCTCCATTGCCTCGTCCATTGGGTTCATTCGGCATGGCGCGGTGTCATCCGCTCTTGCCGGGTGTCTGTTGGCCGCGCCTGCCGGCGTATCCGCACAAAGCCATCCGGCCGAGCATTGGGAGGTCGCGATCGAGGCCGGCTATCTGGACAAGATCAGGGACAACTCCCCGCTGGACTACGCCATCGTGCCGTTGCAGGTCGCATGGCGCTCGCCCGCGTTGTTCGACATATGGACTAGCGAGAGCGGCGCGCGGCTCACCGTGCGCAACCGCCTCGCAGTCATTCTGGAGACCTATGTGGAAGGCGCCGAAGACTACTACTTCGCGTTTGCCGGCGCGCCCAGTTTCGAGCTCTGGAACGCGGCACAAAAATCTGCGCTGTTCCTCGAAATCGGCGGTGGCGCCGGCATCACCAACTCGAGCAGCACGCCCGGCGGTCAGGGGCAAGACTTCACCTTCAACTGGTTCAGCCAGCTCGGCGTGCGCCACCAGATCAGCAAAAATCAGGCGATCACCGCTGCCGGCTATTTCACCCATCACTCCAATCTGGGCATGACCGACCCTAACCCGGGCATTGACGTGCTGGGCATCAACCTCGGGCTGGTCTGGCAGCTTGAGTAAGCCCCGCCGCCCTCAAACGCACGGCTTGCCATGCTGAATCGCCTTCCCGACCGGTGAGCCCCCTCGACACCGCCCTCCTTCCTGCCTTCTCGTACCCATCATGAAAAACGACCCTGATTCACACCCCATCCACGCCCCCCATCCGCCGCTCACCGCTTACTACGCGGATGAAAACGAGCGACGCGGTTATGTTGGCAAGCTGTTCGATCACACGGCAGCCGACTACGACCGCATCGATCGCCTGCTCGCGCTGGGCAGCGGCCCCTGGTATCGCAACCAGGCCCTGCAGCGTGCGGGATTGAAGCCGGGCATGCGCGTCGTCGATGTGGGTATCGGCACCGGCCTGGTCGCGCGCGAGGCAGTGAAACTGGTGGGCGACCCCGCCCTGGTAATCGGCGTCGACCCCAGCGTCGGCATGATGGCGGAAGCCCACCTGCCCGGCGTCCAGCTCATCGAAGGCCGCGCCGAAGCCATCCCGTTCCCCGATGCCAGCTTCGACTTTCTCAGCATGGGCTACGCGCTGCGCCACATCGGCGACCTGTCGGCCGCCTTCAGCGAGTTCCATCGCGTCCTCAAGCCCGGCGGCCGCCTGTGCCTGCTCGAAATCACCAAGCCCGAACGCGCCTGGAGCCAGGCGCTGCTCAAAGCCTACATGCGCGGCGTCGTGCCGGTGCTGGCACGCCTGATCGGCAGCAGCGCCGAATCGGCCAAACTGTGGCGCTACTACTGGGACACCATCGAAGCCTGCGTGCCGCCGAGCGGGGTGATTGATACGCTGGAGAAGGCAGGATTTACGGGGGTGAACCGGCACATCGAAAGCCGGGCGCTGTCGATTCTGGCAGAGTATCAGGCGACCAAGCCAGGCTGAATTGCATCCCGGTTGGCCTATCCTGAACAAAGTGAAAACCAGGGGACAGGCCATGAAACTGCTGAGCTGGAACATCCAATGGGGTCGCGGCATGGACGGGCGGGTGGACCTTGCGCGCATCCTGCGCACCCTTCATCAACTGGGCGATTTCGACGTCATCTGCCTGCAGGAAGTCGCGGTCAACTTCCCCGGCCTGCCCGGCAGCCATGGCGAAAACCAGGTCGCCATCCTCTCCGCCGGTCTGCCCGGCTACACCCCAGTCTACGGCGCGGCATCCGACGTGCCGGATGGCCACGGCGGCCGCAGCCTGTTCGGCAACCTCGTCTTTTCCCGCCTGCCAGTCGGCCAGGTGTGGCGGCACCTGCTGCCCTGGCCCGCCGAGCCGGACCTACCCAGCATGCAACGCGTGCTGGTCGAAGCGGTGGTGACTGCGCCATTCGGCCCGCTGCGGGTGATGACCACGCACCTCGAGTACTACTCGCCCATCCAGCGCCGGGCCCAGATCGACGCCATTCGCCATCTGCATGCCGAAGCGTGTGCCATGGCGGGGCGGCCGCCGTTAGTTGAAGAACAGGGGGGCAGCTTCGAAGTGTTTCCCCGGCCGGCGCAGGCGCTGCTGTGCGGCGACATGAATTTCCCCGCAACGGCTCACGAGCATGCTCTGATCCTCGCCCCGTTCGACGATGGCATACGGGGGTTTCGAGATGCGTGGTCTGTGTTGCATCCCGTTGAAGCGCACGCGCCCACAGTGGGCATTCATCCGGTGAATTTCGTCAAACAGCCGGAATGCTTTGATTTTGTGTTTGTGACGGAGGGACTGGCTGGGCGGCTTGTCTCGCACGGGATTGATGCGGAGACTGAGGCGTCGGATCATCAGCCGGTGTGGGTGGAGTTGGCTTGATGGCTCTTGGCGGGTGTTGGCAATTGTTGGGTGTATTGCAGAGCTGCTGACTGTTAGCCGGGCTACCCCCGGCCAACAGTCAGCAGCCTCGCATAATCCTCAACCCTCACCCACAACCGGCACACAAGGGAACACCATACGGCGGATAACGCTGCGCTCATCCGCCCCGCACCCACTAGAAACTCAGACTGGAAATTTCCTTGAGGCCGCTTGTAATGTTCTCGCGTGCAGCTCCCTCCACCGCCAGCCGAAGCCGGGTAACGCCCGCGAAGGAATCGCTCATGTTCGCGGTATACGACGACTGAATCGCCTTGCGCATGACGATGCTCCTGTCAGACGCCTTGACCAATGACCAGGCCGTTTCCATCGTGACAGTGAAGCTGAACCCGAACAGGGGTTTGGTGATCTGCGTAATCGTGACAGACAGCTCGTAGTCCGAGCCCTTGCCCTCGATCACGCTTTTGAATACACCCGATTGGACGATCGACTTTTCGATTGCTGCCTTGAAATCCGCATTCGCGATACTCGGCATGTCCAGGGCACCGGTTTCATTTCCACCTGCCGTCCTGACCGAAACGCTATAAAGATGCGGGTTTGCAGGGCTGATGCTTACAGCCTGCATGGCTTCACGGCTGGCCGGAGAGGCGCAACCCGTGAGTCCGGAAGCGCCGGAAACAGCAAGCACTGCCACCAGGGAAAGATTGACAAGATTGCGCATGCTTATTGTCCCTGCTTCTGTTTCAAAATGTTTTCAATGACCTCGTCGACCATTTCGACATCGGATTTTCGCGTGAGGGACGTGTGATACGAGTTTCCGCTTGCCAGCGGGTAATCCGTCTTGGGATCACGGATCGTAATGGTCAGCTCCAGCATGTACATGGTGATGTCCCACATCCACTTGTCCAGATAGGTGACCACTGCATCGGTTTGAGTGGTTTTTTCGGTACTCGTCGTAACCGCATAACCCTTGCTGCGCAGCTTGTCGACGATCAAGCCGCTCACGGTTCCATCGCTTTCGGGAATCTGGACGACATGCATGGTCTTGATCGCGCTCAGATCAGCCGATGGATCGAGCGTTGCCGTGGCGCGGTTGACGGCACACCCGGTGAACAATGGCACGGCAACTGCCAGCAGGACGGTGAGCTTGGCGATTCTTTTCATCATTTTGGTGATTCCCTTTTAAATCCGGGCGATTCCGGGTTGCAGGATTCTAGCCAGAATTTCCAGGACGTAACCAATCGATCCTGAATCGCAAAGATCCGGAATAGCGGACTAATGCCGCCCCGCCACCGCCACCCCCATCTTTGGCAACCACTTCCGCAACCCCGGCGTCGTGATCACCGTGCTGAAAATCGCCATCAGCACCAGCATGGTGAACACCTGCTGCGAGATCACGCCCAGATCAAAACCCACGTTGATGACGATGAGCTCCATCAGGGCACGCGTGTTCATCATGATGCCGATCACTTTTCCTTCGTGGTGCGACATGCCAACCCAGCGCGCGGCAATGTAGCTGGCGCCGAACTTGCCGAGGGTCGCCAGCGCAATCAGCAACCCGCACCAGCCCCAGGCTTCCATCGAATCGAGACTGCCGACATGGGTGCGCAGGCCGGTGTAGGTGAAGAAGATCGGTAGAAAGAACACCATGACGAAGTGGCCGATGCGTTCTTTCCAGGCTTCGATCAGCTCGTGCTCGTCGTGCAGGATCACGCCCATCATGAAGCCGCCGAAGATGGCGAAGATGCCGATCTGGTAGGTGGTCATGGCCGAGATGAAAATGCCGGCGAGCAGGATGCCGAGCAGATTGTGGCTGAGCCTGCCGCGTCCGGCCTTTTCGCCAGCGGGCGCGGGGGGCGTCTGGCTGGCGCGGATGATGCGCTTCATCAGCGGCCGCACCACCAACCACCAGCCCACAAAGAATGCGCCGACCAGCGCCACTTTGACGGCGAAGGCGCTGGCACTGAACTCGGCCAGGGTAAGCGTGGTGATGAGCGCCAGCAGCAGCCAGCCGACGACGTCGTTGATGGCGGCGGCGCTGATGGCGATGACGCCGATGGGCAGGCGGGTGACCTTGAACTCCATCATGATCCGGCCGAGGATGGGCAAGGCGGTGATGGAAAAGGCGGTGGCGATGAACAGCGCCGAGGCGAGCGGATCGACGCCGGGCGACAGCAGCGGCGCGGTGAACCAGCCAAAGCCGAAGCCGAGCGCAAACGGCGCGATCATGCTGGCGCTGGCGATGTAGGTGACGGCGCGGCGGTTGTTGCGCGCGGCCAGGTGCGCAAAATCGAATTCAAGGCCGATCTGGAACATCAGCAAAATCAGACCGATCTGCGACAGCATCTGCATCGGCGCTGCGGGCGTCGAGTGGAAAACGGTCTGAAACAGATCGGGCGCGAGCAGGCCGAACAGCGACGGACCGAGCAGGATGCCGACGATGATTTCGCCCACCGCAGGCGACTGCCCAACCCGCATCGCCAGCGCGCCGCCGATGCGCCCGGCCAGCACGATCAGCGTCAGTTGCAGCAGGGTGAAAAACAGCAGGGCTTCGGTCTGGTGGACCGCGAGGGCGTGCGCGGGCGTGCTCAAATCATGCCGCCATTGACCGAGATGATCTGGCCGCTGAGGTAGCTCGCCTGCTCCGACGCCAGAAAGCTCACCACGTTCGCGACTTCTTCCGGCCGCCCGGCGCGTTTCATCGGCACCATGGCTTCGATGGCTTGCTTGTCGAACACGCCGTCGATCATGTCGGTTTGAATGATGCCCGGCGCCACCGCATTGACCGTGACGCCGCGGCTGGCGAGTTCGAGCGACAGCGATTTGGTGGCGGCGTGCAGCGCGCCCTTGGCGGCCGAATAATTGACCTGGCCGCGGTTGCCGGTGAGGCCGGCGATGGAGGTGATCGTGATGATCCGCCCCCAGCGGCTGCGGATCATCGCCATCGTCAGCGGCTGGGTGACGTTGAAGAAGCCGTTGAGCGAGACGTCCAGCACGCTGTGCCACTGCGCCGCGTTCATGCCCGGGAAGACCGCGTCGTCGTGAATGCCGGCGTTGTTCACCAGCACCTGGATCGGCGCATCGGCGATGAGCGCTTCGAGCGCGGCGCGGCTGGCGTCTGCATCGGTGACGTCGAAAGCGAGCGCCTCGGCCTGGCCGCCGTCGGCGCGGATGGCCTCGACCAGCGCCTGCGCCTTCGCCAGATTCTGGTTGGCGTGAACGTATACAAAATGGCCGTCGGTGGCGAGGCGACGGCAGATCGCCGCGCCGATGCCGCCACTACCGCCGGTGACTAGCGCGCGCTTCATGATGGTGTATTCCCTGATTTCGCCGCATCCAGCAGCGCGGCATCCAGCACCACAATCGCGCGGCCGTTCAGCAGCAGTTCTTGCCCAGCAAACACGCTGAAGCCATACAGAATCGTGTTGTCATCGCCCGACATGCGCTCGGCTTCGATGCGCAGATCGGCGGCGATGTCATCCAGCCGCGCCACCTTCAACTCGACCCCGCGCACGCTCGCCAGATACCCGGCGCGCGGCGCGCTGTCGGCTGCAGCGAGCAAGGCGCCGTGTGCCGCCATCGCCTGCGCGGCGTACTCGATGCCGCACGCCGCGCCCAGGCGGCCGTGCGCACGCAGCGGATTGTCGGGCGCGCGGTGGCTGCTGGCGCTGCAATGAATGTGCTGTGCGTCCCAGCTGTCGACATGGTCGAGCAGGCACATGCTGCCCTGATGCGGGATGTGGGCGAGCAGCCAGGCATGGTCTAGCGGCATGGTTCGATCTGCACACGCAGACTGAGCGGCACCAGATAATCCAGCACCACCCCGCATGCCTCCCCACGCGCCACCGCCTGCAGCAAGGGCAAGCCACGCGCGGCGGGAATGCTGCGGCGCAGGGCTTCGAGCGCGGGGTCGGCGAGTGTGTCCGGCGCGGCATCGCTCAACTCCAGTTCGATCCGCGCCAGCGAGTGCACGCTGCGCTTGGGCATCAGTGCCAGCGCGATGCCGAACGCTGTGGGCAGTGGCCGCTTGGCGTGCAACGGCTCGGGGTAGGGCATGTCATAGGCGATCAACAGCGTGCCGCCGCGTTCAAACCCAAATGCGCCCTCGACTGCAACCTGGGTCAACGCCTCCAGCAGACCGGCGCCAAAACTGGCGTCGTGCGCGCACAGCACGGTGGCGGGGGCCATCGCACCCGAGGCGATGCCCCAGTAGCCGGCCGGGGCGTTGTGTACCGAATTGTGAAAGCGCGTCGGCGAAATGCTGCGGTCGTCGGAGGCCAGCGTCTTGCAGATCGCGTCGCAGTTGTCGTTGTCGGCCCCCGAGGAGGTGAACACCGTGGCCAACTGCCTGGCGTCGAGCTGACCGGCGTCGATGGCCTCTTGCGCCACCGCCAGCGCCACCTTGATGGCAAGGCCGGTGCGGCGGCGTTCGGCGGGTGGCAGCGATTGCGGTGCGGCCACGACGAGCGGACGCGACTCATAAGCCGCGCCACCCGCCAGGATGGGCTGCGCGGCAGACCAGTTGTCGAGCCCGGGGCCGACGAGACCGATGCCGTCGAGGTAGGCCGTCAGCTTCTCTATCTTGCTCATGCGGCACGCCCCAGTATCAGGCTGCAGTTGGTGCCGCCAAAGCCGAACGAATTGCTCAGCACCCGTCGCGGCGCGCTGTCGCGGTTGGCAGTCAGGTACTGAATCGGAATAGCCGGGTCGAGCTGCTGCGTATTCACGCCGCCCGGCAAAAATCCCTGTTGCAGCGCCAGCGCGCTGATGATCGCTTCCATCCCGCCCGCCGCACCCAAGGTATGGCCCGTGGCGCCCTTGGTCGAACTGCATGGCACGTTGTTGCCAAAAAGTGCCGCGACCGCTTTGCCCTCGGCGGCATCGTTGCTGGGCGTGGCGGTGCCGTGCAGGTTGAGATAATCGATGTCGGCTGCCTGCAAGCCTGCTGACTGCAACGCAGCGGCCATCGCCATTTTGGCGCCGAGGCCTTCGGGGTGCGGCGACGACATGTGGTGGGCATCGCTGGTTTCGCCCGCGCCCAGCAGCAGCACAGCGTCTGCATTCAGTTGCGCGCCCGGACGTTCCAGCAAAATGAATGCAGCCGCTTCGCCTATCGACAGGCCTTTGCGTGCGATATCAAATGGCCGGCAGGGTTCGGGCGACAGCAGTTCCAGCGAATTGAAACCGTACAGGGTGGTGAGACAGAGCGAATCCACGCCGCCGACGATGGCCGCATCGATGAGGCCGGCGGCCAGCATGCGTGCTGCCGAAGCAAACACTTTCGCACTCGACGAACACGCGGTGGAGACCACCACGGCGGGACCTTCGAGCTGAAACGCGGTGCGGACGAAATCCGCCACCGAGTAGGTGTTGTGCGTGGTGCGGTAAACAAACGCGTCCGGCAGCGCGCCGCTCACCGGGTCACGATGGCGAAAGGCCTGCTCGGTTTCCAGAATGCCCGAGGTGCTGGTGCCGAGAAACACGCCCACCCGTCGCCGGCCATGGCGGGCGATGGCCGCCGCGACCGCGTCACTGAAACCGTCCTGCTGCAGTCCCAGCCAGGCCAGGCGATTGTTGCGGCAATTGTAGGCGGCGAGCGATGCCGGCAATTCGACGGCATCGACCCCAGCCACCTCGCCAACGTAAATGGCGAGATCGTGCACCGTCTCGAACTGGCAGGGTTGCAAGCCGCTGCGCTGCAGGCGCAATGCAGCCAGCGTGGCGGTATTGCCATAGCCGAGGCAGCTGGTGGCGGTGAAATGGGAGAGGAGAACGGGGGTCACGAAGCGGTCGGTGTGGGTCGGATGGCGCGGCGCATTTTAACCGATGCGGGCGGGCGCAATGGCTTCGGCGTATTCATAGAGCGCGCCCAATATGGCCTCGCCGCGCTCGTCGGCGGTTTCCGCGAGGGCATCGATTTCATTGAACAGGGCCTCCAGCGTACGCGCACCGCCCGCGCCATCGAACAGCCGCGCGGCGCAAAGCGCATGCCATTGCTGCGACTCGGCCGGGTTCAGCGAGGCGGGGAAATTGCGCGCGCGGTAGCGAAACAGCAAATCGTTCAGACGCGGGTCGGCAAAGCTCGGCTGCGACTCCGCCAGTTGCGCCGGTGGCAAACCACGCAAACGATTCAGCACGGCGCGGTCGGCATTGCCAATGAAGCCGCCGTACAGGTCGGCATCCACATCGCTGGCGGCCTGCGCCGGACGCTCGAACACGACCTGCCAGCGGGCGCTCATGTCGGGTGCAGCGTCACACAACGCGGCATGGCGCTGCACCGCCGCCATGTCGATGGCCCAGTGTTCGGCGCGCGCCGCGCTCAACGTATTGAGGTTGCTGATCACCACCGGCGATTTGTTCAGGTGGATGGTTTTGATCGGCAAACGGCTGACGCCTGCGGGCAGGTCGTCGGTGCGGGTAAACATCCGCTGGCGGATGGTGGCGGCGTCGAGCGCAAACAGCTCGCTGGGGTCGTACGCCAGATCCCACACGATGATTTCGTTCTTGTTGATCGGATGCTGCGCCAGCGGCCACGCCACCATCAGGCAGCCGCGCTCGACCGGCACCTGACCGGTAATGTGCAGAAACGGGCGTGGCGCGCGCAGGTTGATCTGCTCGGCGGCCTTGTCCTTTTTGTGCAGGCCGAGGCAAAAATCGAACAGACGCGGATTGTTGGTGCGGATCAGGCGCGACAGCGCCACCGTGGCGCGCACGTCGGACAGCGCATCGTGTGCGGCTTCGTGCGCCAGGCCATTGGCCGCACTCAGGTGTTCGAGCTTGAAACTGACGCGCCCCTGTTCATTGGTCGGCCAGACCATGCCGTCCGGGCGCAGCGCGTAGGCGGTGCGCACCAGATCGAGCACGTCCCAGCGCCCGCACTCGTTCTGCCATTCGCGGGCGTAGGGGTCGATCAGATTGCGCCAGAACAGGAAACGCGTGAACTCGTCGTCAAAGCGGATCGTGTTGTAGCCCACGCCAATAGTGCCGGGCTGGCTGAACGCCTGCTCGATTTCGTGGGCGAACTGGTGTTCGGGGATGCCCCGCTCCAGACACAGCTGCGGCGTGATGCCGGTAATCAGGCAGGACTGCGGGTCGGGCAGATAATCCGGCGCGGGCTGGCAATACTGCATCAGCGGCGCGCCGATTTCATTGAGCTCGGCGTCGGTACGGATCGCGGCAAACTGCGCCGGGCGATCGCTGCGCGGGCTGATGCCGAAGGTTTCGTAGTCGTGCCAAAGGAAGCTGCGCATGGACTTCAGAGCTTGGCGCTGCGCCCGCCATCCACCGCCAGGATCTGCCCGGTGACGAAGTGCGTGTCCATCGCGAAAAAGCGCACTGCCAGCGCAATGTCGGACGGATCGCCGGCGCGTTTCAGCATGGTGTGCGAGATGATGCGCTGGCGTGAAACCTCGTCGAAATTGGCGTCGTCTTCCGGCCACATGATCGGGCCCGGGGCGACACCGTTGACGCGCACTTCAGGCGCCAGTTCGCGCGCCATCGACTTGGTGAGCCCGACCAGCCCGGCCTTGGCGATGGAATACACCACATAGCTTTTCATCGGGCGGTCGGCGTGAATGTCGGTGATGTTGATGATGCAGCCACGGCGCTTTTTCAGCTCGGGCGCTGCGGCCTGCGACAGAAACAGTGGCGCCTTGAGGTTGCTGCCCATCAGGTCGATCCAGTCTTTTTCTTCGATGCTGCCGACCGGCGTCGGGTAAAAGCTCGATGCGTTGTTGAGCAGCACGTCGAGCCCGCCAAAAGTCACCACCGTTTGCTTGACCAGCGCAGGCAAGCCGCCGATGTCGAGCAGGTCGGCCTGAATCAGCGCGACCGAACCTTCGCGTACCGCATTCAACTCATCCTGCAAGGCACGCGCCTCGGTTGCCGAGCTGCGGTAGTGGATCATCAGATTGGCACCTGCCGCGTGCAGCAGACGCGCCGACGCCGCCCCCACCCGTTTGGCCCCGCCGGTAATCAACACTACTTTGCCTTGCATCGGGATTCGCCTTTATAGTCGCTGGGTTGTAAATTGATCCGGCCGGGTTTTCCTGCCACTCCGCATTATCCCTGAACTCATCCGCTGCATGCTGCCCATTCCCAGTCCCGACGCACTTGCCCACAGCCAGCGCGTGACCGCCCACCTGCAATCGCTGATTCAGCAGGCGGGCGGCTGGATTTCGTTTGCGCAATTCATGGAGGCCGCGCTCTACGCACCGGGCCTCGGCTATTACGCAGCAGGCGCGATGAAATTCGGCGCGGCGGGCGATTTTGTGACCGCGCCGGAACTGACCCCGCTGTTCGGCCGCACGCTGGCGCACGCGATTGCGCCGGTGCTGGCGGAAACGGGCGGCGACATTCTGGAACTGGGCGCGGGCAGCGGCAAGCTGGCGCTCGATGTGCTGGGCGAACTGGAACGCCTGGACACCCTGCCCGCGCGCTATTGCATCCTGGAAGTAAGCGCCGATTTACGCGCCCGCCAGCAGGAAAGGATTGCGCACGAACAACCCGAGCTTGCCAGCCGCGTGCAGTGGCTGGATGCGCTGCCCACGGATTTCAGCGGCGTCATCCTCGGCAACGAGGTGTTCGATGCGCTGCCGGTGGAGCTGGTGCAGTGGACAGAAGCGGGACCACAGGCTCGCGGCGTGGTGTGGGATGGGGAAGGCTTTGCGTGGCAGGATCGAAGCATCGACGACCCGATCCTGCGCGCCCGCGCCGAAGTCCTCGATCTGGCGCCCGGCTACTTGAGTGAAATCAGCCTCGCCGCCGACGCCCTGATCGCCGCCCTCGCCCACAGCCTGCAGCGCGGCCTGATCCTGCTGATCGATTACGGCTTCAGCGCCGGCGAGTACTACCACCCGCAGCGCCACATGGGCACGCTACGTGCGCACTACCGCCATCACGCGCTGGACGATCCGTTTTATCTTCCGGGGCTGTGCGACCTTACCGCGCACGTCGACTTCAGCGCGCTGGCGCGGGCGGGGACGGAGGCGGGTCTGGAACTGGCGGGTTACGCCAGCCAGGCGAATTTCCTGCTCAACGCCGGTCTCACCGAATTGCTGATGCAGACCCCACCGACCGATGCCGCCGCCTTTCTGCCGCAGAGCAATGCGGTGCAGCGACTGGTTTCACCCGCCGAAATGGGCGATTTGTTCAAGGGGATTGCGCTGACGAAGGGCGCGCTTCCGCAACTCACAGGCTTTGCGCGCGGCGATCGTCGGCAGACGTTGTAAGGCAAAGCACTAATCAGGATTCTGCCAGGCGAGTCACCCCAACTGGCTTGGGCGTTTGGGTGGATTGATTTGATCTTGAGACATCGGCTGTTCTCGACCCCAGCAGACAGCCAGCGTTGGCCAACTCGACGACTGCTAAGCGATTGGTGCCAGTCAAACATAGATTCACCGACCGGCCAGTCTGACTGCTCGCTTGCTTAGTTGCCGAGGAAATCGGCGCGTTTTCCCAAGTACATTGGCTGGTCCAGTCCCTTGTACATCGGCAGCCAACGCTTATCTTGCTGTCCGGTCGGGCGGTCGTACTCCGTGGACGAAAGGATGAGCTGAGCATCCTTCGCCGCGCAAAGGTTTTCAAGCTCGGTCAAGTAGTTGGCCAGGTCCTCGGTGTGGAGCTCCTGCTGCTTCGGGGTGTCCAGGATAAGGAACCTGAACGGGCGAGAAGGCTCGGAGATGTATGCCTCGAACAGAGCGGCATGGATAGCCAGTACTAGGCGAATCTTCGTGCTGCCCGAGAAGAGATCCAGCGACTCGCCGTTGAACTTGAACCGGAGTTCCAAATCGATGTCGACATTCTTGGAAACGTTTCGTGTGTCCAGGATGTCCATCCACTTGACAGCCAGCTCGCGCAGTTGGAGGCGCAGCTTGTTGAACTCAATGTCGGTGCGTCCGCTGTTGGAAAGGCTATCAATGCGGTCCTGAATGCGCAAACGCTCCTCTTCCAGCTTGTAGAGCTTGAAGCGCTCTTCCTTAAGCGCTGTAATTTGCCCGAACTCGGACTGGGCTTCCACCAGCTGTTTCGTCAATGCTTGCACTGCGGTTACCAGTTGGTTGAGGCCGGCCGTCGCCGGTGAGTCCAGTTTTTCCACCAGCACATGGCGCTCCACACGCAGGTCCTTCAAGACCTCTTCGAGCTGCTCAATCCGCATCTCCGCCCGCAACGAATTACGATCAAGATCCTTGATTTGGTCGCGGAGATATAGGAGATTTTTGCCGTACGACTCAGTGCTACCAATAAAGAGGCCGCAATTTGGAGCACCGCAAATCTCTCGGAACGAAGAGAACACTCGACGGGCCTCTTCATTGAGGCCGAGCGACTTAACCTCGCCTTCAATCTCAGTTCGAATAGCATCGATTCCTGAGATGCGATTTTGAAGCTCGGAAAGTTCGATTTGCTTTGACCGAATCTGCTGGTCTTTTTGCCGAAGAAGTTCGGTTAGGGTAAAACTTGCTGTGCCCTTTGCATCAACGGAGTCGCGCAGGGTATCGATTTGGGCAGCTAAATCAGCGGCACGGCGCTGAAGCACGTCTTGGTTGGCAGAGCTATCGTCAACCCCTCGGGATTGGTATTCAAATACGCGCTGCGCAGCAACAATTTTTCGGGTCTGTGCCTCCAGCGCTGCCTTCTCATCAATGAGATTCTTTTTCACGTCGAACGAGTGCTTGGGATTCAGGCCAAACACGAAACGGACCATCTCGACAAACTGGTCCAGAATAAATGAGTTAGTCGATTTGTAGGCTGCAGTATAGCCATCACCCTGGTTCAGGTAGAAAACAGGTAGGACGGTGGATATGTAGGGTTGTGTAACCTCTCCCTTGTTCGATAGGAGCCGAGGTGGCTCGATGCCGAGGGCTTCGAAAAGTGCTACGGAGAACGAGCCCTCGTTGAAGTGCTCGGATTCCTCGCCCCGATAGGTCAGGATTGCATGGAAGTCGCGATTGTGGGTCCCAAGAATTCGGCGAATGACGAACGGCTCACCTTCATTCTCGGCCACCAAAGTTACCGCAGTACACTTGCTGAATATTTCATCGCGAAACTTCGGCGGGAATCCGAGGCTAGCAGCCAGCGATTGAATGATGGGTGTCTTGCCGCTGCCGTTCTTTGCGAAGATGAGCGTAGTCCGCCACCCAAATTCGAGCAGCGGGCTTTCCCAGCCATTCTGTCCGAGTGGCTCAACTTTGAGTGACTGCAGCCTCAATTTACTTCTCCCCTGACTCGAGTCTCATCTCTTATGTACTGATAGCTGAGCTCAATGGTTCTCATGGACATGGCCAGTGGGCTCTCGCCCGCAATGGCGCTTTGATAGACCTTCTTGCCAAGCTCGGTAGCAGAAATCCGCCGCGTGTGTTTGTCGACGGTAATCTGTCTAGTGGCTTCCAAGAATGTCAGCGCTTTAACGGTTCGAATGCGCAAATTCCCCGACCAACCGATGTCCTGCGATGACCCCTTGAAACCGGGCACAGTACGTTCCAGGCATTCGCCAACCAGTTGACCAATTTCCGGTAATAGGGGTTTAGCCGCACCCTTGGTTATTGCCAGAATCGTCATGGCCAACAGGGGTAACTGGAACAATGCCTCATTGCTTAATGAATGCGCCGGAACCGATAGTTCGGCCGGAAGGTTCAATCGAATATTGAGTTTGGTCGCTTCATCGAAGAATTCGACGGCATTCATCGCGAGGCCCTTCGAACAATTGACGCACAAAAACCGCCAAGCAATAGGTCGACGTCCAACGGGGGGAATTTCTGAGCTAAATCTGACTTGAGCACTTCATCAACCCTTTTTCCAAGGTCACCAAGTACGCTGCCGCTCAAAATCCACGCCCTACATTTGGCGTCGATGTCGTTGAGAAGCAGTTCCAGGTCGAATTCAGGAAACGTGTGACGGGCTGTGCGAAGCCAGACATCCCAAGATACCTTCGCACGGGATGCAGTTTCGATCATGCTTTCCGGCGCACCAGCGGCCTTGAGTTGGCGTTGCAATATAGAGGCCGCCTTAATTGCTGCGGGATCGCCTCCGCTATGCAGGTTCTTGTAAACCGTAGTGGAGATGCTTAGCACCTTCAATAGGTCATCAAGCCCAACGCCCGTGATGAGGTCAATTTTGTCTTTAGTGAGGCCGCTGATTGGTGCACAGGATTTCGACTCAACAAGCGAAACGAGACTGTTTGCTATCTCATCAACCTCGTGCTTATGCAGGTCAATCTCACTATGCCTCCAAATTGCGTTCCGCGCGGCGTCTGCAAAAGGCTCAAGGGTTTCGCCCAGATACGAAACCTGCAAGAGAGACAGCTTCGACCTTGCGGCCATGAACTGGTCTTCGGACAGCGGTACGCTAGGCGAGAAAATTTCACCGAACTTCTCGATGAATTGGGTGATGTACGCACGATTGGACTTCCCGGCCTTGAGGTGATCTTGAACCTCGAAAACTTCGTCATGGAAGTGAACGTTGCTGAGAACGGTCACCTCTCGGCATTGCTCCCCAAACTCAATCGTATGAACGAAAACTTTGCCTGCGATGCTGTCGCGGACTGCTGTGAGCTTTTCCTCGGAGTCGAGACTTCCTTTCTTCTTTAGCGAGAAAATCTCGTCAACCTTCCATTGCTGATTGGCTCTACCCTTCGTTTTGACTTGAAAGAAGTGATATTCGATTGAGCCGCCGACGTTGCGCCGCACGACAAAGTCATCGTGATAGTCACAGTAAACGCGGTCAACATCCTTTCCGCTAAGAATCTCCAGAGCAGCGTATGCCGCAGCTTGAAACTGCATTCGAAAACGGTTGATCGTCTCTCGGCCGACGGTTTCTCGCGGCGCTTTGTCATGGATGATGTCCACGGCCTCCACTCTCGTCTCCCTGCTTGTCTGCCGTGCGGGCTATTAGTAACAGATTTGCGTATGTAGCACCAACACATTATCCCTATCCTTGGGGCGGGAGAATAAGCAGGCTTAGCCTCGAGGTCCGAGCAATCCATCGCGCAAAAAGAAAGCGGCTCCACTTTCGCGAGCCGCTTCAGACCACACTTACTTCAAGCCTAAACCAGCGGCAGCTGTGCTTCCTCTTCCGGGGGCAGGCGCGACACGCGCACGGCGTACAGACGACGGCTGTCAGAACGCAGCACGCTGAAATTGAAGCCCTCGAACTTGACCGACTCGCCGCGCTTGGGCAGATGACCAAAGCGCGACACAATGAGGCCGCCAACGGTGTCGAACTCCTCGTCGGAGAAATGTGCGCCGAGGGTCTGGTTGAAGTCGGCGATTTCGGTGGAGGCCTTGACGCGGAAAACGCCGTCAAGCTCGCGGATGATGTTGTCTTCGGTTTCATCGAAGTCGTATTCGTCCTCGATGTCACCAACGATCTGTTCCAGCACGTCCTCGATGGTGACAATGCCTGCGACACCGCCGTATTCGTTGACGACAATCGCGATGTGATTGCGGTTGGAGCGGAACTCCTTCAGCAGCACATTCAGCCGCTTGGATTCGGGGATGAACACCGCCGGGCGCAGCATGCCGCGAATATCGGAATCATCCTCGGCGTAATGCCGCAGCAGATCCTTCGCCAACAATATTCCAATGATGTCGTCGCGGTCCTTGTCGATGACCGGAAAGCGCGAGTGTGCGGTTTCGATGACGTGCGGGATGAAGATTTCGGGCGCATCGTTGATGTCGATCACGTCCATTTGTGCGCGCGGGATCATGATCTCGCCGACCCGCATTTCGGACACCTGCAACACGCCTTCGATCATCGCCAGCGCGTCGGCGTCCATCAGGCTGTTTTCATAGGCGCCGTGCAACAGTTCGATCAGCTGCTCACGGTCTTCGGGCTCGCGCATCAGCCAGTGGGATATGCGCTCGAGCAGGCTCGGCTTGGGACTACTGTCAGACTCCATTTTTTGCGTCAGGAAGAAAAATAAGGATTGAGGATATGAAACCGCTTCAGTATAGCGGCTTCGCGCGACTCCATTGCTTCAGCCTCGGCGGACTCGATATGGTCGTAGCCCTGTAGGTGCAGCACGCCGTGGATCACCATGTGGGCATAATGATTGGGTAAGGATTTGCCCTGCTCGCGCGCCTCGCGCTCGACCACCGGCGCGCAGATCACGACGTCGCCGCCCAGCATACCGGGCGTAATCTCGCCATATTCAAACGTCAGCACATTGGGCACATAGCCCTTGTCACGGTAGTCCTGGTTGAGCGCCTGCGCTTCGTCGGAATCGACAATGCGCACGGTGACTTCGGCCGGGTGTTCCAGCGCGGCAGCCACCCAGCGGCGGACCTGTGCGCGGCTCGGCAGGTTGTCCGCTGCACTCGCAAACTGCACCGACAGGCTGAATTCAGGTGCGGCCACGCACGTCCGTTTCCGCGCGGCGCGCGGCGTAGGCATCGACGATGCGGCCGACCAGCGGATGGCGCACCACGTCTTCGGAGAGGAAATGGGTGAAGGCCAGCCCGCGCACGTCGGCAAGGATTTCAGCGGCTTCGGTCAGCCCGGATTTCACATGCTTGGGCAGGTCGATCTGGGTCGGGTCGCCGGTCACCACCGCGCGCGCGCCGAAGCCAATCCGCGTCAAAAACATCTGCATCTGCTCGGGCGTGGTGTTCTGCGCCTCGTCGAGAATGATGAAGGCGTGGTTGAGCGTGCGCCCGCGCATGAAGGCGAGCGGTGCGACCTCGATGGCGTGGCGCTCGATCAGCCGCGTCACCTTGTCGAAGCCCATCAGGTCGTACAGTGCGTCGTACAGCGGACGCAGGTAGGGATCGACTTTCTGCGTCAGGTCGCCCGGCAGAAAACCAAGGCGCTCGCCGGCTTCCACCGCCGGCCGCGTCAGCACCAGCCGCTTGACCTGCTCGCGCTCCAGCGCGTCGACCGCACACGCCACCGCCAGATAGGTCTTGCCGGTGCCGGCGGGGCCGATGCCGAAGGTGATGTCGTGGTTGCGGATCTGCTCGATGTATTCGCCCTGACGCGGAGTACGCGCGCGCAGGTCGGCGCGGCGGGTGCGCAACGCGGGACCTTCCTCGTCGGCGCGGCCGCGCGTCAGTTCGACCAGCCCAAGCTGGATGTCGTCGAGGGAGAGTTCGTCGTGCGCGCGGTTGTAGAAATGCTCAATCGCCTGGCCGGCTTTCTCGGCCTGCGCGGTGTTGCCGCTGAAGCGAAAACTCGCGCCACGGCGACTGATGGTGACGTCGAACGCCGCTTCGACCTGGCGCAGATTTTCGTCCATCGGTCCGCACAGGTTGGCCAGACGCCGGTTATCTTCCGGCGCCAGACGCAGTTCAACACTCTCGGTTTTCAAGCGGCGGCGCTTTCGGTGATGACGACTTCGCCGCGCAAACTGTGCGGCAAGGCCTGGGTGATGGTGACGTCGACGAACTGGCCGATCAAACGCGGCTGTCCGGCGAAGTTGACGATGCGGTTGTTGTCGGTGCGGCCGGCGAGTTCTGCCGCGTTCTTGCGCGCATGGCCTTCGACCAGCACGCGCTGCACGGTGCCGACCATGGATTGATTCACCCGCTGCGCCTGCGCCTCGATCTGCGCCTGCAGTTTCGTCAACCGCTGCGATTTCAGCTCGGCGGGCACATCGTCCGCGTAATCCGCCGCCGGCGTGCCGGGGCGCTTGCTGTAGATGAAGGAAAAGCTGGCGTCAAAATCGAGGTCGACAATCAGCTTCATGGTCGCCTCGAAATCGGCCTCGGTCTCGCCGGGAAAGCCGATGATGAAGTCCGACGACAGGCACAGATCGGGACGCTGTTCCCTTAATTTCCGGATGATCGACTTGAACTCCAGCACGGTGTAACCGCGCTTCATTGCCGCCAGCACGCGGTCGGAACCCGACTGCACCGGCAGGTGCAGATGCGACACCAGCTTGGGCAGGCGACCGTAGCACTCGATCAGCCGCTGCGTCATTTCGCGCGGGTGGCTGGTGGTGTAACGGATGCGCTCGATGCCGGGGAGCTCGTGCACCATCTCCAGCAGATAAGCAAAATCCGCGGTGCCGCCTTCGTCCAGCGCGCCCTGATAGGCGTTGACGTTCTGCCCCAGCAGGGTGACTTCCTTGATGCCGCGTTCGGCCAGATCGGCCACTTCGGCAATCACGTCGTCGAACGGGCGCGAGACTTCCTCGCCGCGCGTGTAGGGCACCACGCAGAAGGTGCAGTATTTGGAGCAGCCTTCCATGATCGACACGAAAGCCGACGCGCCCTCGATGCGCGCGGGCGGCAGGTGGTCGAACTTTTCGATTTCGGGGAAGCTGATGTCCACCTGCGCGCGGCCCGTCTCGCGTTTCTTCGCGATCAGTTCGGGCAGGCGGTGCAGGGTTTGCGGTCCGAACACCACGTCGACGAACGGCGCGCGCGACACGATCGCTGCGCCTTCCTGCGAGGCGACGCAACCACCAACGCCGATGATCAGATCGGGATTGGCCAGCTTGAGATGGCGCACCCGACCGAGATCGTGGAACACCTTTTCCTGCGCCTTTTCGCGCACCGAACAGGTGTTGAACAGGATCACGTCGGCGTCTTCCGGCGTATCGGTTTTCACCAGGCCTTCGGACAGATTGAGCACGTCGGCCATCTTGTCCGAGTCGTACTCGTTCATCTGACAGCCGAAGGTTTTGATGTAGATTTTTTTCATGGGGCGCCGGAACAGTGAAT